>ERZ1034952.105-NODE-105-length-73817-cov-31.957282_pt1 | contig 73817 bp, 71 predicted proteins | sample MGYA00520625_ERZ1034952 | MGnify/ENA primary metagenome ERZ1034952 (study PRJEB33766, sample SAMN09781773) | gut metagenome | biome: gut microbiome | host: Homo sapiens | place: Madagascar | study: EMG produced TPA metagenomics assembly of the PRJNA485056 data...
ATATTTTTTGAATTCAAATCATTAATCGAGTGATTTTAGACTTTTTAGCGCTTTAAAAAACATCCAAAAATCTGTAAAAATAAATCACGACCAAGGTTCAATGTTGAATCTTGGTCTTTTTGTTGTTATTTTGCACAAATATCAAACAGTGTTTTTGCAATATTATGTGAATTTAGGAGATATGTTGAATATTTTTCTAAAAAATTTAAATATTCACGATATATATAATGCAAGGACTCTCTTGCAAAAAATTAAAGTGGTAGATGAATCATCGTCACTACCGTCATTACTGTTAATAGCACATAAAGATGACATGCCTAAACAGAAACGAAGTTTCTCGTTCAGGGGAGAAAAACAATAGCACTACTACAAAGCACATATTAAAAAGGTGGCACTGTAACTTGGCTTTTTGTAATATAGCTTGTAGTTTTCAATTGTTCTTGTTGCCTTAACAGAAGGCAAAGCCTTTCGTTTTGGAAAGCTTGTACAATAGTGACGATTATGACGGTAATAACACTACCGGAAAGGATTTAATTATGAACGATATGTATATTTTAAAGGACTTAGTAGAGGCTGATTACAAAGAAATTGATTATATTGTCAAGGATTTGCTTGAACCGGGTGCATACTTGCTGTCAGGTGCACCGAAGTGTGGCAAAACCATCTTAGCAACGCAATTAGCAGTTGCAGTTGCAAGCGGAGAAACAATATTCAACAGAAAAGTTAATAAAGGTATCGTCGTATATTGTGGATTCGAAGATACTCGACAGAGCTTTTCGAAACGATGTGTAAACATAAACAGTATCTCATCAAACGATTTTGAAGAAAATATTATTTATTATCCAGAAAGAAATTATATTAATTCAATTTTTGACGATATCAAATCGCAAGTTGATGATTTCAGCAAAGTTAAATTAATAATAATTGATACTTTTCAATTGCTAAAAGACTGCGATGATAGGGTTTATTCCTATAATTCGGATTACGATATAATTGAACCCATTGACAAGCTTGCTATTGAAAACAATATTTGCATTTTACTGTTGCACCATAACAGAAAACAAAAATCAAAAGACCCATTTGAGCAAATAAGTGGCACAACAGGCTTAACTGCCGGTTGCGAAGGAATGCTGCTTCTTGAAAAAAGCATTGAAAATTCTGAAGGCGAATTACATATAAGAGGCAGACATCAACGAGAAAACAAACTCATTTTACTTCTCCGTGAGCAAAAATGGGAGTACTGTAGTGAAGAAAAGCCCAATGATGATTTCACGCCTTCACCTCTTGTACAAGCTGTTATTGATATGTTTGCCAACGGAAATACATCTTGGTATGGCTCTGCCACAGAATTAAAAAAAGCCCTTAACTTTGATTTAAGCGAAAACGCTTTGTCACGAAGATTAAACAGCAGTAAAGATATACTTCAAAAAGTTGGCAACATTGAATTTTCAAGGGGAAGAACAGCAGAGGGGCGCTGGCTAAAATTGCAAAAAATAAAAAATTGCGAACATTCTGCGAATAAAGATAAAAATAGCGGAATTGAGAACAATAATGCGATAGAATATAAGGAGGAAAATGCCATTGAATAATGAAGTTACATTGAATGATTTGTATAATTACTTACAAAAAATCGAAAAGAACAGCGTTAATATGCCTCATTTCACCGGTCGGAATGTACCGATCAGTGAGATAGCTGCGGCAATAAAGAAGGATGCTCAGTTTATCAGAGTAGGTTTGCAAAATCAAACTCTTGACTTTGGTTATGCTCAAAAACTGCCGAATTCAAATGAGTATTCGTACTACTGCCCGGATAAACAGGTGTACGAAAAAACAGACTACTTTAGGGTAGCCTGAAAAATGAAAGGAGAAAAATGAAGTTACCAAACAGCTATGGAAGTGTTACAAAATTATCAGGAAAACGCAGACGACCGTACATAGTCAGAAAAACCGTTGGGTTTCATATAGATGAAAAAAGCCAAAAGGTAAAGCAGGAATTTGCAATAATCGGCTATGCAAGTACCAAAAAAGAAGGACTTCAAATGCTTGCTGATTATAATAAAAATCCTTTTGATTTAACAAAGGCTAAAATTACATTTGAAGAAGTATATGAAAAATGGTCAAAACAAAAGTTCAAAACTATTTCAAATTCAAATGTTAATGCGTACAAAGCTTCATATAAATGCTGTAAAAGCTTATATAAAACACCGTTTAAAGATTTGCGACTTTCAAATTTGCAGGGCATTGTTGACAATTGTGGTAAAAATTATCCAACGCTCCGAAAACTCAAAGTGCTGTTTGGGCAACTTTATGAATATGCTATGAAAAATGACATTTGCCAAAAGGATTACGCTCAATATGTCGACATAATTCAATATAAAGACAGAAATCCAAACAAACTTGAACGAAATAAATTTACTGCAGAAGAAATACAAACTGTTTGGAGTTTATCCGAAGATAAATATTATCAAACAATTTTAATGCTGATTTACACAGGTGTACGAGTATCAGAACTTTTGAATTTGAAAAAGGAAAACATAAATCTTGATGAGCAATATTTCGATGTTGTTCAAAGCAAAACCGAAAGCGGTGTACGAAGAGTCCCTATTGCAGATAAAGTTTTGCCATTTTTCAAAAATTGGTATTATAACAACAATTGCGAATATTTGTTACATATAAATGGTAAAAAATTCAGTTATGAAAATTATTATGACAGTTATTATATGCCACTTTTAAATAACATTGGAATTAATCATACTCCGCATTGTTGCAGGCACACTTGCATTTCAATGCTTACAAGTGCAAATGTCAATGAAACAATAATTAAAAAGATAGTAGGGCACAAAGGTAAAATGTCACTAACCGAAAAAGTATATACTCATATTGATATTAAAGAACTGCTTGACGCAATTAATTTGATATAAAAGAAAAAGGATGCCTTCAAATTGAAAGCATCCTTTATTAGTGAAATTTTGTTGCATATATGTTGCATACTTGTTACATACTGTATCAAATTTACAGCTTTTAAATACAACTGAAAGCTTTGAAAGCCTTGTAAATAAAGGCTTTGAGAAGTCGTGAGAAGATAAATGATTATCTCTTTGAGAACTGTGGTGCACGACGTGCCTTTTTGAGACCAGGTTTCTTTCTTTCCTTCATTCTTGGGTCACGAGTGAGGAATCCTGCCTTCTTAAGAGCAGGACGAAGTGACTCGTCATACTGAAGAAGAGCTCTTGCAATACCGTGACGGATTGCGCCTGCCTGACCTGTTACACCGCCGCCGTTTACTCTGCATACAACGTCAAGCTTTTCGCCTGTTTCTGTAAGAGTGAGTGGCTGACGAACGATAAGCTTAAGTGTTTCAAGACCAAAGTAATCGTCAATATCTCTGTCGTTGATTGTGATTTTGCCGGTACCTGCGTATAAGCGTACACGTGCTACTGATTCTTTTCTTCTACCTGTTCCGTAGAAATATGGATTAGTTTCATACATAACTCAGATACCTCCTATTATAATTCATAAGCTACAGGCTTTTGAGCCTCGTGCTTATGGTCTGCGCCCTTGTAGATATGGCATCTTGTGAGTTGCTTTCTGCCGAGTGTTGTGTCAGGAATCATACCCTTAACAGCAAGCTGCATAGCAAAATCACTCTTTTCAGCCATAAGTGTGCCGTACTTAACTTCCTTAAGGTTACCGATATAACCTGTGTGATGCTGATAGAGCTTCTTGTTAAGCTTGTCACCTGTAAGAACTGCTTTGTCTGTGTTGATAATAATTACGAAATCACCGCAATCTACGTTTGGTGTGAAGATTGGCTTGTGCTTACCTCTGAGGAGAACTGCAGCTTCGCTTGCTACACGTCCGAGAGGCTTGCCGGCAGCGTCAATAACATACCAGTTACGAGTGATTTCGTCAGCTTTTGGTAAAAATGTTGACATAATCAAATCCTCCTAAAACATTTGACCTAAACGGCCCTTTTTCTTTTGCTTGAATATAATAACACAAGAGAGTTTAATAGTCAACAATAATTTTATAAATATAGTGATAATCTCTCATTTACTCACTTTTTCTCGTTTTTTCATATATAATGCTCGATTAAAATATAAAATAAGGGTAACGGCAAATTAACCGTTACCCTTAAATATTTTCAACTATTATCAGTCTTTGCTCGGAGCATAGAAATCAACAAGCTTAGCAAGCTTATTATATTTTTCAATTGAATTTTCTGCGGCAATACCAAAGAGTTCCTCTGCCTTGCCCGGGAATGAGCGTTTAAGAGCAGAATATCTTGTTTCACCCTCAATAAATTCAACGTAATCAGCCGTCGGAGCCTTGCTGTCAAGCGAGAATGGGTTTTTACCTTCTTCTGCAAGTGCAGGATTAAATCTAAACAAGTTCCAATATCCTGCTGCGACAGCCTTTTTCTGTTCAGTCTGATTAAACGGCATCTTGATACCGTGGTTAATACAAGGAGCATAGCATATAATAAGCGAAGGTCCGTTATAAGCGGCAGCCTCTTGGAATGCCTTAAGGCATTGAGCGGCATTAGCACCCATAGCAACCTGAGCAACATATACATAGCCGTAGCTCATAGCGATTTGAGCAAGGTCTTTCTTCTTAACTACCTTACCGGAAGCGGCAAACTTAGCAACCGCACCTGTAGGAGTAGCCTTAGAAGCCTGACCGCCTGTATTAGAATAAACCTCTGTATCAAATACTACAATATTAACGTCCTGATTTTGAGCGATTACGTGGTCAAGACCGCCGAAACCGATATCGTAAGCCCAACCGTCACCGCCGAAGATAAATTGATACTTCTTAGCGGCATAGTCCTTATCCTTAAGGAAATCAACCTTAGCATCATTAGCCTCGCCGTCAAGCTTTGCATTTTCGAGAGCGGCAATAAGCTTATCTGCAGCCTCAGTATTTGTTGCGGCATTTTCATAAGTATCAAGCCAAGCCTGTGCTTCTGCTGAAACAGATGTATCAAGAAGTACCTGTGCGTCAGCGGCAAGTCTTTCACGGATTTGCTTTTGAGCAAGCATCATACCGTAACCGAATTCGGCATTATCCTCGAATAGTGAGTTAGACCAAGCAGGGCCGTGACCTTTTTTGTCAACAGTATACGGTGTTGACGGAGCAGAGCCGCCCCAAATTGACGAACAGCCTGTTGCATTTGCAATATACATTCTGTCGCCGTAAAGCTGGGTAGCAAGCTTAGCATAAGGTGTTTCACCGCAGCCTGCGCAAGCGCCTGAAAATTCAAGATAAGGCTTTCTGTACTGAACGCCGATGGTATTATTTGTAAGCACCTCCGGCTTAGCATCAATCTGCGAAAGAGCGTCATAAACCGGTTGAGATTTAAGTTGAGAAGCAATAGGCTTCATTGTAAGCGACTTTGTAGGGCAAACATTTGCACAAGAGCCACATCCTGTACAGTCAAGAGTAGAAACAATAATAGCATATTGATAATCAGTCTTTTTATGTTTAACAAGCTGTGTACCTTCAGGAGCATTCTTTGCCTCTTCCTCATTAAGGCAAACAGGGCGAATAACTGCGTGAGGGCAAACCATTGAACAAAGGTTACACTGAGCACATTTTGTGCCGTCCCATTCAGGAACAGTAATAGCAATACCTCTCTTTTCAAATGCGGCAGAGCCTTGAGGATATACACCGTCTGCTCTGTCTACAAACTTAGAAACAGGTAAATCATCACCGTGGAGATGGTCGATAGGATGAAGAATATTTTTAACAAAGTCTTTCATTTCAGGGCGATTTGTAGGAATAACAAGTTCCTTTTCCTCGTCAGCCGCATTCTTCCAGCTTTCAGGAACGTCAATCTTAACAATTTCCTTTGAGCCACGGTCAATACCGTTGCAGTTAGCGTTTACGATAGCTTCGCCCTTTTTAGAGAACTTCTTAACAACAGCCTTTTTCATAAGCTCAATTGCCTTATCAACAGGGATAATATTTGCAATTGTGAAGAATGCAGACTGAAGAATGGTTGAAGCTCTGCCCGGAAGCCCTACTTCCTCGGCAATCTTAATACCGTTGATAGTGTAGAAATTAATATTATTTTCTGCAATATATCTCTTCATCTTGGCAGGAAGCTGCTTATCAAGTTCCTCAGGCGACCAAATACAGTTGAGAAGGAACGTACCTCCCGGCACAATATCCTGCACCATATCGTATTTGGTTACATAAGACGGATTATGACATGCAACAAAATTAGCCTTATTGATAAGATATGTTGAAGTAATCGGAGATGAGCCGAAACGAAGATGAGATACGGTTATACCGCCTGACTTTTTCGAGTCATAGAAGAAATAACCCTGAGCATACATATCCGTATTATCACCGATAATCTTGATAGAATCCTTATTTGCGCCGACTGTTCCGTCAGAGCCGAGACCCCAGAATTTGCAAGAGGTTGTACCCTTAGGTGTTGTGTCAGGACTTTCGGTAACATCAAGTGAAAGATTTGTTACGTCATCGTTGATTGAAAGAGTAAACTCTGTCTTAGGCTTTTCTGCATTCATATTGTTATAAACAGAAATGATATGAGCAGGAAGTGTATCCTTTGAGCCTAAGCCGTAACGTCCGCCGTAAACAGGAACATTGCTGAACTTAGAGTTTTTAAGAGCGGCAACAACATCAAGGAAAAGAGGTTCGCCGAGTGAACCGGGTTCCTTAGTTCTGTCAATAACAGAAATCGTCTTAACGCTGTCAGGAATAACGTCAACAAGGTGTTTAACAGAGAAAGGTCTGTAAAGATGAACCTTAATCATACCAACCTTTTCGCCACGTGCGTTAAGAAAATCAATTGTTTCCTTAATAGTATCGCAAACAGAGCCCATAGCAACAATTACTCTGTCGGCATCCTCTGCACCATAGTAGTTGAAAAGCTTATAATTTGTACCGAGCTTTTCATTAACCATATTCATATACATCTCGGTTGTTGCAACAGCGTCATTATAATACTTATTGCAAGCCTCTCTGTGCTGGAAGAATATATCACTGTTTTCGGCAGAGCCACGAAGAACAGGTCTTTCAGGATTGAGCGCTCTTGCACGGAATGCCTGAACATCATCCATATCCACCATAGATTTGAGTTCATCATAATCCCAAACTTCAATCTTTTGAATTTCGTGAGAAGTACGGAAGCCGTCAAAGAAATGCAAAAACGGCACTCTGCTCTTAAGTGTTGAAAGGTGAGCTACTGCGCCGAGGTCCATAACCTCCTGAACATTAGCCGAGCAAAGCATTGCATAACCCGTTTGGCGGCAAGCCATAACGTCTGAATGGTCGCCGAAAATGTTAAGTGCGTGAGTAGATACGCAACGAGCCGATACGTGGATAACAGACGGAATAAGCTCGCCTGCGATTTTATACATATTCGGAATCATCAAAAGAAGACCCTGCGATGCCGTATATGTTGTAGTAAGCGCACCTGCTGAAAGTGAGCCGTGAACAGCACCTGCTGCACCGCCCTCAGATTCCATCTCTGCAACACGTACTGTTTGCCCAAAGATATTTTTTACTCCTCTTGCTGCCATAGCGTCCGTTTCCTCTGCCATATTTGATGACGGAGTAATAGGATAAATAGCAGCGACCTCTGTAAACGCATAACTAACGTGCGCAGCGGCACTGTTACCGTCCATGGTCTTTTTCTTTCTTGCCATTAAATTTCCTCCCTTAAGTTAAAAACAAACGTAATTAGATATAATATATTGCCAAAATTACGTCACGCTTGTTTTGATTATATCATTAAAATTATTTAATTTCAACAATTTATATTACACAATTGTTATACAAAATTGCAATTTTCACTAATTAATCCTTTTTACCTATTGCAATATCTATGCCTGAAGCCGGAGCTATTGTAACACTGTTTTCGTTTGACTTAATTGTTGCAGCGTTTCCTGTCAGCTCAACTCCTGAAATCGACACTTTAACCTTAACATCACCCTTAATTTTACCGAGACTGTACTTTTTAACGGTTTTTCCGTCAAGTTTAACTACCTCATAATCAAGCTGATTTTTCTTGTCATTCGGGTCATCAATTTTAAGCGTTTTATATTCCTTGTCCTTATCGGTCTTATATTTTATTGTAAGCTTTGCCTGCTTTAAATCACTTGAATTAGGCAATTGAACTCTTACAATAACTTCACGCTTTTCAGGCTTTTCGGTAGTAGTTTCCTTAGTAGTCGTTTCTTTTTTATCTGTTGTGGTTTCATTCTTTTTGGTTGCTTCTGCTTTCTTAGTCGATGAAGCTTTTTTTGTGGTTTTCTCCTCTTTATTTGCCTTAGCGGTTTCATTTTTCTTTGTTGAAGAAGCTTTTGAGAAAGCGTTGGCCTTTGAAGCAGAAACAGTTGAAGAAGCATTACCGTCTTTTCCTGGCTCGGTTGACACCTCAGTCACAACCTTGCCCTGCTCATCTGTAACGGTTTCACCGTTTTCGTCAGTAACAGGAATGGTAACCTCTTTATCGGTATATTTTTTTGAAGAACAGGATGCAAAAGCAAATGCAACCGTCATAATCATAACAACAGCTAATAAAGCCGCAATAATTTTTTTCATAAATAACACTCCTAAATATTAATTATATAAATGCATTAAACGATGCGTCACTCGGCATTCTCCAATCCCCTCTCGGACTGAGTGAAACAGAGCCGACCTTTGGAGAATCGGGAATACAGGAACGCTTAAACTGACTGATAAAAAATCTTTTTGTAAACACAGTCAGCCATTTTGAAATTGTATTTTCATCATATTTACCGTCAAAAGCTTTAAGAGCAAGCCTTTTAATTTTATTTTTTTCAAAGCCGAAGCGAACAAAATTATACAAAAAGAAATCATGAAGTTCATAAGGGCCGATATTATCCTCCGTTTTTTGAGCAATGTTGCCGTTTTCGTCAGGCGGCAAAAGCTCAGGCGATACGGGAGTATCAAGCACATCATAAAGAATATCCGCCGTTTTTTTATCGCTTACGTTTGCAACATATTCAACAAGATATTTAACAAGAGTTTTAGGAACGCTTGCATTAACGCCGTACATGCTCATATGATCCCCGTTATATGTGCACCAGCCCATTGCAAGCTCGCTCAAATCACCCGTACCGACAAGAAGCTTGCCGTGCTTATTTGCAAGGTCAAAAAGAATTTGCGTTCTCTCCCTCGCCTGCGTATTTTCGTAAGTGATATCCTTAACTGAGCTGTCATGCTCAATATCTTTCATGTGCAAAACGCACGCATCCTTAATACTGATTTCCTTAATCGTAACTCCGAGAGATTTCATAAGGTCGATTGCATTTTGATAAGTCCTGTCCGTTGTGCCGAACCCCGGCATTGTAACGCCCAAAATATCGCTGTTATTCTTGCCGAGAAGTTTCATTGCAGAGACGCTTACAAGAAGTGCAAGAGTTGAATCAAGACCGCCGGAAATGCCGACAACAACTCCGTTTGAACCCACGTGCTCAATCCTCTTGGCAAGTCCGCTTGCCTGAATGGCAAAAATTTCCTTGCATCTTTGCGCTCTTTTTTCATTATCACTCGGAACAAAAGGCATTGAGTCAACAAACCTGTTTTCAAGGTCATTATTTTTATTTTCAAGATTTAATTTAACGCATTCTGTTTTATCATTGCTGTTTTCAAACGACATATTTGAACGTCTTTGACTTAAAAGCCTTTCAACGTCAACATCGGCAACGGTAAGCACGTTTTCACGCTTAAAGCGTTCGCCCTCGCTCAAAACCGTTCCGTTTTCACACACAAGAGTTGCGCCTGAAAAAACGAGGTCGGTTGTACTTTCAAAAACAGAAGCGCCCGAATAAACATAAGCGCAAACACACCTTGCAGACTGATTAGCCACAAGTTCACGGCGATACTGCGCTTTTGAAACGTATTCGTCGCTTGCCGAAAGATTAGCAATAATATTTGCGCCGCATAAAGCAAGAAAACTGCTTGGCGGGTTAGGCACCCACAAATCCTCGCAAAGTTCAACACCAAGGATTGCGCCGGATCCCAAATCAAAAACAATGTCGCCTATTTGAGTATCAAATCCGGCATAAGAAATGCTTTGTACCTCTTTAAAATCAAAGCCCGAAGCGAACCATCTTTTTTCGTAAAATTCGTTATAATTTGCAAGGTGCTTTTTGGGCACAATACCTTTAACGCCGTCCCTATCAATCACAACAGCGCAATTATAAAGCTTATTAAAGAAAGGCACGGGTGCGCCGACAAGAAGAACTATATCCTTGCCCTTAATATAATCGGCAAGTTCAGCCACTGCCCTCTCGCTTTCAATCAAAAGTGTTCGTGCAAAGAACAAATCTGCACATGTATAGCCTGTAACAGAAAGCTCCGGAGTGACAAGAAGTTTAACATTTTTTTCAAGTGCGCTGTCAATTGCTTCTTTAATTATAGACGTATTAAAGCTTACATCGGCAACCTTAAGTTTTAAGCTGCTTGCAGCCGTTTTTATAAATCCGTAATTCATTTAACCACCAAAAATATTTTATAATTAATATATTAACACATTATATACAATACTTTAAATCATTGTAATTTTAAACTTGAAAGAAGCGGTTTCGTCCTTTTCAAGAACAGTCATTCCTCTTTTATGTTCAAAAAGTCCGTCCTCATCATTACAGCTTGCAAGCCCTGTCCACGGCTCAAGAGCAACAAAAGGGGCGCTGCCGACAGCAGACCAAATAAGAAGATTGTTCATATCCTGAAATTCTATCTTTACACCTTTACCGCTTTTGCCGATAAGAGTAGCGCTTTTAGCTTCGCAATTTTCAAAGATAAGTGCATCTTTTTCCTCAAACAATTCGTGAACAAGAGAAAGTGTGTCACCGCCGTGCATTTCGTCAAATTTTTCAAACACGTTCACAAGCCCTGTATGGTGATCGGGTCTTAGGCACGGCTTGGTAATCTTTTTATCGAAAACAACCTTGTAATCCTCAAATTTTTCATTTTTTGCAAGCGGACAATTAAACGCCGGATGCCCGCCGATAACAAACGGAAGCTTATCCTCACCCGTGTTTGTAACTATATATTCATTAGTAACGGTATCGCCGTTAATCGTATATTTAATTTTAAGTTCATAATCAAACGGAAAATCACGCTTAGTATTTTCATCGCTTCTTTGAACAAAAGTAACACTGTTTTTATGCTGTTCTAAAACCTCAAAAGGATTAATTCTCGCAACACCGTGGCGTTTCATTGTGCATCTTTTGCCGAAAGCCTCCATTTCACCGTTTGGAAGCACACCTGTAATTGGAAAACAAACGGGCGCCTGCCCTGCCCAATATTTAGCGTCTCCCTGCCAAAGATATTCCGTATTATTCTTATTAAGCGAATTAAGCATTGCGCCGTCAAGACCCAAAACGGCATAATTTTCACCGCTTGTAATTTTTATTTTCATAGCTGCACCTCTAAAATAAACAAAAAATTTATACATATCAATTATAGCTTATATAAAAATATAATGCAATATTGAAAATAAATATTATATAGTATATAATATTAACAAATCAAAACACAGGAGAATACAAATGGATATTGAAAGCTATATTCAAGAAGCAATTTTTGGAGAAAATGAGCAACACACTTGCTTTTATCAATTAATATGGGATACCTTTAAAGAAAGCGGTTTTGTTATTACAGACGAGGACGGCCACGAAATTGACGCAATTTTCAAGGCAACAGCGATTCAAAATCTTTTAGGCGAATTTATGTATAGGCTTTACGACGAAGTAAATGAAACCGGATTTGAGGACGTTATTGATTATGTTCAAACTCTCGGATACGGCGACGAAGATATCTTAAATTATTGCAAATCAGACCCTGAAATTGAGGTTGACGAAAACGACTTTGACCTCACGGTTAAGAATGCTCTTGACTATATAACGGAAATTACGGCTGATAAAATGCTTGATGAATTTTCAGCTGATGACCTTTTTGATTTAATGTTTACCGCAAGTTATGCTTTTGAACAGGACTTCACATTTGACTTTGAAGATTACGACGAAATGCAGGCATTTATTGACACCAACCACGACCAGCTTGATAATTACAAAGAGGAATATCCTTCTGTAATGAACTGGATTGAAGCAGGTATGATTTGCTAAAACATAATAACTGTAAGCGTTAATTTATACTTTTGCATATAAGTCGGCAAAGCGCCAAAATGGGCTTGAACACTACGTTCAAGCCCATTTTCTATAATTATTTTTTTAATTATCCTCATCGCTTGAAAGCTTAAGCACTGCAAGGAAAGCCTCCTGCGGAACTTCAACCTGACCGAACTGGCGCATACGCTTTTTACCCTCTTTTTGCTTTTCAAGAAGCTTTTTCTTACGGGTAACGTCACCGCCGTAGCACTTGGCAAGTACATCTTTGCGCAGTGCTTTTACAGTTTCTCTCGCAATAACCTTACCGCCGATTGCAACCTGAATAGGAATTTCAAACAAGTGGCGTGGAATATGCTTTTTAAGCTGTTCGGCAATTCGCCGTGCACGTGCATACGCCTTTTCCCTATGGATAATAAACGAAAGTGCGTCAATAATATCGCCGTTCAAAAGAACGTCAACCTTGCACAAATCACTCTTTCTGTAATCGGTAAGTTCATAGTCAAACGAAGCATAACCCCTCGTTCTCGACTTAAGGTCATCAAAGAAATCATAAATAATTTCATTAAGCGGCATTTCATAATGAATATCAACACGGTCTGTTGTGATATATTTCATATCTTTAAAAATGCCACGTCTGTCCTGGCACATATCCATAACCGTGCCTACATAATCACTCGGAACATAAATATATGCGTTTGCAAACGGCTCTTCGCAGTAATCAATATAAGCAGGATCGGGATAATTGGTAGGATTGTCAATCTCAACCATAGTACCGTCAGTCATATGAATTTTATATACAACGCTCGGAACAGTGGTGATAAGGTCAAGATTATATTCCCTTTCAAGCCTTTCCTGAATAATCTCAAGATGCAAAAGACCTAAAAAGCCGCATCTAAAGCCAAAACCGAGAGCGCCCGACGTTTCAGGCTCATAGGAAAGAGAAGCGTCGTTTAATTGCAATTTTTCAAGTGCGTCACGCAAATTTTCATAATCAGCACCGTCGGCAGGATAAACGCCGCAGAATACCATAGGATTAACCTTACGATATCCCGGAAGTGCCTCAGGTGCAGGATTGGTTGCAAGGGTAACTGTATCGCCGACTCTTGCATCTCCTACTGTTTTAATAGAAGCAGTAATATATCCAACCTCGCCTGCGCAAAGCTCGTCTGCCTTTTCAAGCGAAGTTGCACGCATATAACCAACCTCAACAACGGTAAATTCAGCACCCGTTGCCATCATACGCATAGTGTCGCCCGCTTTAATCTTACCGTCCATAATTCTAACATAAACAATAACACCACGATAAGAATCATAAACAGAGTCGAAAATAAGCGCTTTAAGCGGTTTGTTGTCATCACCCTGCGGAGGCTTAATTTCATTAACTATATATTCAAGCACTTCTTCAACATTTTGACCTGTTTTTGCACTGACTCTCGGTGCGTCCATACAAGGAATACCGATAACATCCTCAACCTCATGAGCCACCCTTTCAGGGTCTGCGGCAGGAAGGTCGATTTTATTAATCACAGGCAAAATATCAAGGTCGTGATCAAGTGCAAGATAAGTGTTTGCAAGAGTCTGCGCCTCCACACCCTGAGATGCATCAACTATTAAGATTGCGCCCTCACAAGCCGCAAGAGAACGTGAAACCTCATAGTTAAAATCGACATGACCCGGTGTATCAATAAGATTAAATTCATAAACCTCACCATTTTTAGCCGTATAATCAAGCTTAACGGCATGCGCCTTAATAGTGATACCACGCTCACGTTCAAGATCCATATCGTCAAGTATCTGTTCTTGCATATCACGCTTGGCGACAGAGCTTGTAAGCTCCAAAAGCCTGTCTGCCAGAGTTGATTTACCATGATCGATATGGGCAATTATTGAAAAATTTCTAATATGGTCCTTACTAACTGACAAGAGTTTTAATCCTCCGAATATTACTTAATATTTTTTAAATCCGATAATTCTTTATTTATCTTTTTACGTTTAAATTTATATTTTTGAAAAATTCTTACTATATAAAAAAGCGGCAATAAAACAGGATGACGTTCACAAACCCGATACGTTTTCATAATCTGTCTTTTCGGCGGAAAAAGCCTTTTAAAAATATACTTGATTTTTGAGCCGCCATACTTTTCCTCAATAACCTCGCCAAAGGCTGCCCTTTTGCCGTAAACGCCTCCCGAAAGGATGAAATCCAAAAGGCTTTGCTCGCTTTCGCTTATTTCCTTCTCCTCAAAAATCGCCATTGCAAGATTGATTGTATCCTCACCGAATTGTTTAATGCCAAAATCTTCAAGCGTTGAATTAACATAAGCCATATCGAGATTTTCAAGTTTATTTAAAAGCAAATAGATATCGCAAATAAATCTTATTCCAAATCCGCTTTGGCAATAATGGTCATAAGCGTGGCAAATTGAATAGATAAACAAATCGCTTTCGTCAATATTATATTTTGATGGTTTCTCTTTATCTTGCTTTGCTCTCTTCCAAAGGTCAAAATCAGGATGAAATTCGTCCCTTTCGTCAAATATTGTTCTGTGCCATTCAAAGGTATAATAAGGCGGCTTAAAGAAATCATCCGTATTAGCCTCAGACGTTTCAAGCAAAAAGCCTCTTTTTTTCATCATTGAAACAAGTCGTTCTCTATCCTTTTCATGATAAAGGATATCAACATCGCTCATCTGCCTCATTTTTTGCTTAGGATAGCAAAGCTTTATAACGCTTCCCTTTAAAAGCATATAATCGATTTTTAACGCATCAAGCTCCTTTTCAATCTGCTCAAGCTCGTTTTTCATCGCAATCATACGCACAAGCTCATTTTGTGTATAAAAAGTAAGCTCCTGAGCCTGCTCAACAGGTATATTGATTTTGTTGATAACAGGCGCAATTGTAGAATAAACCTGCTGCTCGTTAGAAAGTTTAACAAGCTTTTCCCAATTAAGTCCCACAGGAACATCCGGCACATCCTCATTTTTTAATGCGCATTTTAGAAGTGCCACAAGATATTCACTTTCAATGCAAGTGTATTTCATAATTATTCCTCAATAATATTTTTTGATTTTAAAAGGTTTAAAAGTTCATTAACGTCTGCCCTTGCAGTAGCTTCATCAACCTCGTATTTATCAGTCATAGCTTTAACAATACTGTCCGGCGTTTGCTCAGTTTTGAGAAGTTCAAAAATAAAAGCAGCAGTAGGATTGTTTTTGATAAGACCGTTAAACTCCTTAGTAGCCTCACCCGTAGCAATGGCAAAGCTTTCGCCGTCAATTGAATTTGTAACAATTCCGTTTTTTAGTTTCATAAATATCACCTTTAAATTAATTTTAATTAGTTTTATCTTAAAATACAATTTTTTTAATGCAATCCGTTACTTTCTTTACCTTATTACAAACAGGTTGTGAAAGCTTATCCACGATAATTAAATATGGCTTTTCAACCACCTTTTGCCTAATCAAATCAATAGCTGTACAAACAGCATATAATGTTATAATCACTGCTATTGAATAAGGTATAACAACAGCAGAACCTTCAAAAGATGAAACATTAAACAAATCTTTCCATATAAAAGTTCTTAAAAAATTATCATCATGAATGAGATAAACGCCAAACGAAGCAGATGCAATAATGTTTATCCATTTATGATAGTTCATTTTTAAATTAATAAATATCATAAATAAAGACACACAAATTATTAAAACATTTATCTTTTCTTGATTATAAAAATAAGTAAAATGCGATGCAACAGACTTAAATTTTACACCGGCAACAGTTATAGCAATACCGGAAAGGTAAGTTAGTATTGATACAACCGCAAAAATTATTACGTATTGATTATTTTTTATTTTTGGGTTTAATCCATATAATTTAATATAGCCTGATATTGCGTAAAGTAACATAAACCACAATAACGAATTACTTTCAAATTTGGTTGCCGTTAAAGTAGGTATAACCGACCAAAATACAATCAACAATAACAAAAGGCTTTGATATGCTTTTTTAGAAATAGAACACAGAAACTTGTTTATAAAAGGATGCAAAAAATACAGAACAAAATATGTACTTGCAAACCACCATTGACTGAATGTTATCGGAAAAATACATTTAATTAAGTCAGTAAAACTAAATTGTGAAATTTTGAAAGCGCAGGTAAGAACATAAATAACCACCGAATAAAAAATACCTGCCCCCAAAGTTTTAATATTTTTTTAAAATTCAACGGTTTGGTATCACTGATTAAATAATATCCTGATATCAAAACAAATAAATCAACGCCTATTTTCCCGCCCATTGAAATAAAATTAAGCCACAAACGGGAAACGCTCACACTTGCTGTTGCAAAATCAAAGTGACCGTGAATTGAAAAATGATAAAACATTATCATTACCATAGAGATAATTCGCAATAATTCTATTGATGAATTTCGCTGTTTTGACGGTAAAACATTATTATTCATTATTTTCCTCATTATATTATAATTTATAGCTTTTCAATCAGAGCGACCGCTTCAACATGGCACGATACGTCCTGATTGACGTCAGTTTTCGGTAACCGATCCGGACTAATATGAAATATAGTAAAATATATCCGTTTGTTTGCGGAAACATATCAACAAATTCTGTAGCAAAAAAGTATTGATACATTTCGTTGTTCATATCACAGCCTAAACCTCGCCCGTCCACGGAAAAAGTTCAACTTTTTATTCGTTTCTACTATTATAGTGATTCCAATAGAAAAGTCAAATTTAGTGAAGAACTGCCATCGCCTCAACCTCGTCTGTTCTTTGTACTGATAACAGGTCAACGGCTATTTTTCGTACCGACTGATGACCCAACTCCCATACACTCGACCTTGGCAAGCTGAAAATTTTAATGTCGATGTTGCTACTTCTTCGCATTCTCTTCCAGTTCCAGCATGTATTTATCAAAGTCAGACATAAATAATCTATCCTGAATAACACGATATTTTTCAAATTCGGTTTCAGCTTTCGCTTTAGAAATCTCTGCCGTTATTTTTCCCGCATCCTGAAGAACCTCTCTGTCATCAGCCATCAGGAATAAATCCAGTCGCTTTGCCCAATCCTCCATCGTCATTGGAATGTGACGTTGTGCACGGTCCTCTGCCAAATCCAGATAAGCAGATACAATACGCTCTAATGAACGCATTTCCTTCTCCGAAAGATAATTCTTTGCAACGCTCACATCGCTTTTTACAATCTTGCCTTCCGGTGCTGACGCCCAAGTGGTTAATCCCATATGTGGTTTCTCTGCATCTGCACGCTCATAAATCAACTCTGCTGCCGTATGTCCGTGAACTGCATAATGCATCTTGTTTTGGACCTTTGCAAAGAACTGTTTTGTTGTTTTTGCTGTTCGGTCATAATCAAGAGCTGTTGCATAAATGTCCGTTATCTTTTGATAGAACCTACGCTCAGAAAGACGAATTTCACGAATCTGCTCAAGCAAGCGGTCAAAGTATTCTACCGTAAGCACAGATCCACCATTTTTCAGACGTTCATCATCCATAACCCATCCTTTGATGGTATAGTCCTTTACGATGCTATTGGCCCACTTACGAAACTGCACAGCCCGTTCATTATTTACCTTGAATCCAACAGCAATAATCATTTGAAGATTATAATGCTTTGTATCACGAGTCACCTGACGGGAACCTTCGGTTTGAACTATCCGGAAATTCCGGATAGTTGAATCCTCCTCAAGCTCTGAATCGGAATAAATCTTTTTAATATGCTCATTGATTGTACGAACATCCACATCATACAGTGTGGCCATCATCTTCTGTGTCAACCATATATTCTCATCCTCATAGCGCATCTCAATGCTGTCATGCTGATCGCCCACAGAGGCAACATAAGTCAGGTATTCCGCTGCACTGGAACGGATGTTGATTTCGTCTTTTTTCTTTTTCAAATAGGAGGCCTCCTTTTTGTTATTTACCATCAACGAATTCCATAATATCCCCTACATCACAATTTAGAGTTCTACATATTTTTTCTAAAGTTTCCATTGATACAGCTTCATTTTTTCCGAGTTTAGCAACCGCATTTGTACTAATCTGTGCTTTATCTTTTAATTGCGTCTTGTTCAAATCTTGGTCTATCATTAGTTTCCACAACTTGTTGTAGCTAACTGCCATAATACTGTTTCCCCCATTTTTATAGTTCATCCACTATATATTATACTTGCAAGCATCAAGAAGTCAAGTAATTCTTGATATAACTCAAGATTTACTTGACTTTTACACTTTTTTCAAAAAGAATCAATGTATTCTTTTTACAGGATTATCAATAGTTTAGTTTTTATATTTATTAGCTTCTCTTACAGAAACACGTTCCATAATATCTTCTATATTACAATCCAATGCTTCACAAATTCTTAAAAGCACCTATGTTGTCACATTCTCATTACATTCCATCTTTGCAATAGATGCCAGGCCAACCTCACGATATAGCGCTTCACCATTTGCTGCTCGAACAACTTGTGCAACATTATTGACTGCATTACCGGCCTAAGCTAATCCCAGAACTAGATTATTAACATGAGCCAGAACTTTGCTATCTGTAATTTCTACCAGCTTAGTTTCATCATCTATAGCTTTGACTGGAAGCATCTCCATCTGAATAATGAGTTCATTTTCCTGATGAATCTCAGCAATCTCATCTTTCCCACTGGTGACTGTTGATGGCGCTGATGCCAAATCGCCTGATGGAATATCTTCACACTTCGTAAATTTTGTATAAATGATAATGCCTGCTGCTATTGCTACAGCTATAACAATACCTATTCCTATGTATTCCATTATTTTGGCCCTCCTATTGTTTCTATAATATGCTTTGTAATTTTCGCAAATATCAAAGATTCTAATACCAATCCATATTTGCCATCATTTCGGATTTGTATTCTGCCTTCATCTCACTTTCATAATCTGCAATTGCATCAAGCATAGAATCGCACCCTTCAAGAAAGTTTATTATTGCTTTTAGATACATATACACATTGCTCAAATCTATTTTTTTGTTATCAATTCGATACTCCAAACTGTATGATGTAGGATATCGGAAATTATCTCCGTTTTTATCTAATGAATTTATTTCATCGAGTAACTTCTCAACGATATCTACAATTGCCAAATTTTCACCAAAATCATTCGCATATTTAACAATTACCGGTTTTACATTTTTCCATAAATCTTTTTTTATATAATGGCTTTTTCGTTTCGAGTTGAATACTTTTAACGGTAAACCATCCTCTACCCTACTATAAAATAATCTCTTCAAACATAACTCTATAGTATTTCGGAACATAAAAATAAGCGGATATAATTTAACTTTGTTTGATATCTGATGATTTTTATAGATATAATCAATCACTTCGGTATATCCAGTGACCTTGACGTGGAAGCCTTCATCTGAAATTCTTTGCCACAAATAGCAATTTCCAAATCCATGTGAAGCAAAAACAAAGAATTCAGGTTTTAAGTTGTGGTCAAATTCATCCTCTTCAGAAACAATTCCTTTCTCAATGCATTTCTTTACTAACGCAAATGCTTGTAACAAATTATTGGCAACATCCATATTGTCCAAAAACTTATCTCTGTATTTTGAAAGGAAGTCATCTTCAAATGGGAATCTGAACATATCCGATTTTTTATCGACTTTCTCCAACGAATCTAAATAAGTGGTCAACCATTCTGTCTCTTCATTAGTCAAAAAGCTTTCTCTACCTGTATCTATGTATTTTTTTAACAACATAGATACATCATGACAACAGTCTTTGAAAGAATCTTGAATATCTCTCTTTCGAGGTAATACTCGACATAGTAAAGATTTCAAGCCAAGTTCAAGACTATGACGTACCAAAAATATACCTGTTAGAAACCACATATCCGATTTAACGTTATCGTACCCACTTTCAATCACATCTGCAAATGTTTTATATCCACACTCATAGAAATGGTATGAGAGCGTCTTATAATCTTCAAAACAATTTCTACTCCACTTAATAATTACGGATGTCTCTTCATTATTGATTTTCCAAAAATCCATATCCGCTGAAGGCCAAATCCATACAGAATTCCCCATTGGTGTACCTCCTTCCATAACATCTATTCCACTGCCAAGTCTGTCTCTTAATATCGAGTAGCTTGAACTGCGGTCGTCTCTGATAACAATTTCAGTGCCACAACCTATGACATCTAATCCACAGCCGTTTCCTTGTTTGAGCCTTTTGCGGGAATATGTCTACTTACTTTCACTTACAAGAACCATGTCAGGATGAATTACAAACTCATTGGCATTGGTTCTAATTATTTCATTATACTTCTTTACCGCAGCATCCGTAATATGTGTAATAAAGTATTTATCGGCTTCTTCAGTACACTTTCCCTGTGCCATAAGTATGCGTGGTGTGATAGGCATTAACCCCTCTTTCAATCCGTCATCCCTAATAAAGGTAAAAGACGGATTGTTGGATGTGTCGAAATATGTTGGTCCATCTGCAACCAAAAAATGAAAATTCGTATGTTTCAAACTTGCTATCGAATGTGTATAAATTACACCATCGTCGTTGAGATACTTTCTATAGTACATTAAAAGCAAATTGTGTTTCATTTCATCCGATGCAGTTTTTAAACAAGGTAAAAGCCGTTCTTCTTCTGGTATCTCTATCTCATCAAGCAATGCATCTGCAAAAGAACAAAAAGCTTTTTGAAACTCATCATTAGACTGAATACTTCTCCAATCCAGTGCTATAAAGAATTTCATCAAATATTCCTTATGAATAGATGTAATACTTTCTGACTTCGAAGTTAGTATTATCGACTCCAGATCAGTTACAACTATGCCCCATTTATTCTCATATTTGGCAGACCAATTTGATTCGATATCTTTAACCTTTATTTTCTCAATTTCACTTTTGAGTGCTTTTTTACTTACAAGTGAACCATCCTTTCGCTTAATTATCCAGGTGTCAAAATCATAATATTTTTGATTCATTTCCAATGTGTCTGTAACAATATGTCCTTCTATCTCTACAGTATAATCCGCCAATGGAGCAAATATTTTATCAGCATCATCTTTTGTACAGATTACCATACCAGCTTTTATTGAATGGTAGTCTGTTATACCTGCGATATTTTCTTTATTTCTTTGTTTAAGAACTCCTGGTTTATTCAGAAATTCGATTTGTAGTGTCCCCGCATCATTTGCCCAAGCAGACATATATGTTTGTGGTATTAAATGATGATACTTTGCTTGCGTTTCTTCCATTATCCAACCTCCGTTGTAAATCAATTCCTATAGATTTCAAACCATCCATTAGTCTGGTAACTCAAAATCCTCGTCTGTACACTTACGGACGATTCTCTTTGTTTTCTCGATAGGTAGTGGCACATTTTCTTCACTGAAGTATTCGATGTTCACTACCTCTACAACAGCCTCATGATCATCCTTTCCAGCCAGAACGAGAACAAAATCACCAATCTCGATGCTGTCATCGTCCGTCAGATAATAATAACTCTTGTATCCATCATCAAAGGTAACGCTGCAAAAAATGTATTCCGATTTACGGCGTTTTGCCTTGCCGTAAACCGATGGATCGAGAACCTCTCCCAATCCATAAAATCTTATAAACTCAAATACCGTCTCTGCAAAATTCGCAAAGTCCTCCGAAAGACCATTTTTATCATAGCTGCCTTCGATAATACGCTGTGGACTCTTTTTGTAATCAATGGTAATTTTATAATCCTTTGTTTCATTCGGATTTTCTATGATATCGTCAGGATTACCTACGATATTTCTAAACAAGTCCTCTGCATCAAAGTCATCCAAAAGACTCTCTATACCGCCTTCAATTTCGTACTTGTGAGAAACCTTACAGCCAGACCCTATATTTTGGATATGCTCAAGGGTTTCTGTTTCTCTATCAATAATCAGATGCTCTGTGTAATCCCATGTAACAAATTCCCAAGTTGCATCTTCTGGCACTTCCTGAGGCTTTATTTTTGTAACTCTGTGATAGTCCAATACAATTCTGTTTATCACATCCGGTTTGCAATTTCCGTCAAAGTCATACAAATCATCCATACCAACAGTATCACGTACAAGGTCGGATAAATTGATGCCCTCATAGTCAAAATCAGAACAAAGCGAACCACGGAATTTATAAACTGTTCCCTCGGTATTTGTTAGTTCCATCTCCCAATTGCCAATATCTGTAGCAAAAATTCCATCGTATTCGTTGCCAAAATAAGCTACAATTGCACAGAGTAATCTGTCAGTAGCAGCTTTTTCAATTTTAAAATTCTTACTACGTGCTTTTTCGTAACTTTCTCCATTGTGACCAAAGTTATATCCAGAAAACCAAACGCGGCCTTCATCATTGATGGTAAGGTGTTGTTCCACTTCGTCATCAGGATCCGGCATGGGACCGTAACAGATATTATTTGATACAATACGAATTTTTTTCAGTGTGCCTTGGAAAAATAAATGGATTTTCCCCTGAAAGCAGTGCCAATCGGCTTAATGCCAGAATAAACCACGCTCGGTTTTGGGGTTCCAATATTTCTGCTGCGTCATATGCCCAATGGTTGAAATATCTCCGTTGAGAATAAATTGCAGATCACAAAAGGGGGGGTGTCTGTGACATCATCAATGATGCTGTCCAGAGCCTCATGGTTGTTTGCTGCCTGTCCATATCTTTCAGAAAAAGCATGACCACAGTCCATTTCAAAACCGAGAGCCGCACAATCATCAGCCATCCAATGATCGACAAGTTCTATATAATTGATATTCTGATCACGAAATTTATCGCACCATTTGACAGCAAAATCATGTATCTGTTTCATGTCTGGCACTGTGGTACACCTCCAATTCATATAATACTATTTTCATCCAAGTATCTGACGGATTTTTTCTGCCAACAATTCCTTACGTTTTTCATAAAACTCTTCAAAATGCTCAAGTTCTAACCCAACGTCATCCGGGATGAACGCCTCCTTACGGAACTTTGCCTTCTGATCATCGTTCATATCGTTATAGTACTCAATCAACGGCATATCATTTTTACTGCCGTTGCTGCGACCTTCAAGAAGTTGGAGATTGGGGAGACGGTTACGGTTTCCGCGCCATCTGCGCCACACATCCATAGTTACAGAAACAGGTTTGCTACCGTCAAATCTGTCATACGGATGCAGGTGATCCTGTTCGTACTTGAAATTCTTGTTAATCCAATCCAGACTGAGATAGTAAAGAGCCTCTCCGGCAACACGGCTGCCTTTTTCAGAATTGAGAATATCCTCAATCTTGCCATCGGTTACACGAAGTTCATTCATCTGGTTCAGCATATCAACAGTAATCTCATAATCGTTTTCATTGATATTGCTCTTCATCTGCTGCAACTTACTTGTAGTGCCTGACTGGAAATAGGTAAACAGAATAGCTCTTACCAGGTAAGCACGAATGCCTTCTGCATTGTCTTTATAATCAGGATTATAATAAATGAAATATACAATAGGGAGCAGGACGTTCCAACTGCTTGAGAAACGGCTGACTTCAATCTTCATTTCCTTGAGGAGTGATTCCAGGTTCTTAAGTGCCTTCTTGAACTCACTCCAGTTATTTTTCAACTCTTCAGCAATCTGCTTGTTGATGTTCGACTTGATAACATCACCATAAAGCATCAGTGCTGCTCTGATGATAAAATCGGAACCGAATCCGGCATAAGAGTCTACAAGCAGTTTTCCAAACTCTGTCTTTGCACTCGGCCAGTAAGCCTCCAAGATCGACATGGTGATTTCCGACTTGCGAAGTGCCTTACCACCGCTATTGAAACGAACGAACATCTCAAGAGCATCATCCTGTTTCATATCCCGGATTTCAGTATAACGAATAAGCTTTTCGACAAAAATCTTCTCATAGAGTTTATTTAAGATGCCCCTCGCATAATCCTTGCTGTCTGCTGGAACATTTGTAATTGCATCTTCGATGGCTTTTTCTCTGGTAGTTTCATCCTGGAACTTCGGTTCAAGAATCTTTCTAATTTCGAACTGAGTCGGACTCAATTTACCTACTTTTTCGCTGAACTTGATGTCATATTTCTTGCTGTTGTATTCTTCCTCATCTACGGTCAGCTTATTCTTGTTAAGTTCAATCAGAAGTTTTGTAACGATGCCACCGCCAGATTTCTTTCGTGCGTGTTTCTGACGGATGAACGCATCACCAAACAGGGACAAATAGAGAGAAGTGAGTCTCTGCTGCCCGTCAAGTACTGCCGTATCGGTCAGTCTTACATCAATGCTCGATAATTCATAATTTACGCTGTCAGCCTGCTTGCGGCTATCAAATGTAACAGAGGATAGGAAATTACAGAAATAAGTATCCCATGTTACATTGTCATCATCGACATGCCAGAATAGGAATGTAGCAATCGGATAATCCAAAAGAATGGAGTCCCACAGTTTTTCAATCTGCTCCATGCTCCATACATACTGTCTTTGGAACGCAGGCATTACGTACTTACCATCTTTTATATTCTGAATAGCCTCATATATCGTAACGCTGCTGTCAATTAATACGCTCATGTTTACTCCTCTCCCTGATAAAAGCTATTTTTGTATTGCAGTAAGACTGTCTCAACCTCACTCCAAATCCATACTCTTTCACCATCATCTTCAAAAACTTTTCCATGTGATTTAGGACCGTCAATCTTCATCTGTGAGTAGTTGTTTTTGAAAGTCGGAACATACAGGTCGGGATGATTCTTATCACTACACCGCCTCTCAAAAGGTACAATAATCTACCATCCAGTATAACTGTTTTATTAGTGTTTTGTCAATACTAATTGACTCTTGAGTATATACAAAAGCACCCCGCCGAAGCGAGGTGCCAATAAACTTAACTGTATTTACCTGTGGATATCCACGCTTGTGCCGGATTTGAATTCCACAACCGCTTCATTTATCTTTTCCTGATGAATTTGCTTTTTGAAAGTACATTTATGTCCATTGTATTCCAATCTGTGTTTGCAGGCGTAATACCAATAATCTCTGTAAAAACTTCCGTCTTTTTTGCGCTTGCAGTTGTTGCCTCGTCTTTGCTCATTTTTTTGATTGTCGCAGGTACTTCGGTTATACCCAATTCCCTGCAAGCCTCAGCTCGTCTGTGTCCGCTGATGATTTCATATTTGCCCGCCGGAAAAGAACGAACGATTATCGGTTCAAGCAATCCGTTTTCTTTTATGCTTTCTGTTAATTCTTGTTGCTCAATCCCGCTTCTTTTCTTAAACGGATGATTTTCAAAAGGAACAAACAAATCTATACTTATGTTTTTTATCATTTTTCTGCCTCCTTTAATATTTCAACTTTTTTGAGAGAAATACCCTTATGGTTTTTCTCGTAAATCAATCTTAAATTTGTTCCGTTATCGACATTTTATTGAAAACAAGTATCGCTATATTAAATTAACCGCTGTCATCATATTCACGGCGATTTTTAACGCTTTTTGCACCTCTTTTGGATTTGTATTTCGGACAGAAAATAACGATTGCCTTGTAGCTCTATTTGCATTTGTTTTTGCATTTGAGACAAAGTCTGTTGTATGTTCTTCTGCCTGTTTCGGGATTTATGAAAAAATCCCATTCTTGTTTTGCTTTCTTTGATAATCTTGGCATTGTAAAAACTCCTTTCACTTGTTTGAACAGGGGGAGGCATTTTGCCCCCCCTAAAAAGCAAAAAAGTTTCAAAAATATAAAAAACCCTCCGATTTATCAAATCGAAAGGGAAATATATTTTGAGTTTTATATTAAATTTTAATCGGCAATTTGGCCTTCAGTCCGAATTACAGTACGCCGAATGAATTTGTATGGTAGAAATCAGTATTTAATTATGCTATAATTATAGATGCGCAAAGCATAGCTTTCATTGCTTTGAAATTATAACTTTAATAATCATCGGGAAGGGTAAACGAAAATGGCTAAAAAGAAAACTGATGAAAAATCACTTAACATAGACAATATTTTATTTAACTGCAGAAACTATTTGCGTGTCGCACGAAATTCAGGCTCGTTTTTTGAAAAAAGAGATATGATGCTCACTCTTGTATTTTTACGCTTTATCGGAGAAAAATACGAAGACGGAATTAAGGCACTCCGCCAAACCTTAATTGAAAAAGGACTTGACCCTGATGATGAAAATATAAAAGCGGCATTTTTTGATGATGCCACATTTGCAGACGGAACATATAATCTTCCCGTAGAGTCAAGATGGTCAACCATAATAAACACGCCTGCACCAAAACTTAATGTTGCTCTTGATACCGCTTTAATCAGACTTGAGGAGGAAGACCCTCAGTTGAAAGGCTGTTTTATTAACGGTACATTTACAACAAGAAATTTAGCTCCGAATGATATAAAGAAAATTGTGGATGAAGTTAATAAAATCAGTCATAAAGAGTTTGGAAAAGAAAGAGACTTAATCGGCTATGTGTACGAATACTTCCTTAAAGAATTTGCTGTTAATGCCACAAAGGAAGAGGGCGAATTTTATACTCCTCACGATGTTGTTCAGCTTATTGCCACTATGATTGAGCCTTATAACGGAACATTATATGACCCTTGCTGCGGTTCGGGCGGTATGTTTGTGCAGAGCGCAGCACTTGTAAAATCAAAGCAGGGCAACCTTAACAGTATCAATGTTTACGGTCAGGAAAAAGAGCCGGCAACCTATCGTCTTGCAAAAATGAATTTGGCACTCCGTGGCATAAGTCACAATCTCGGCAGCGAGGCGGATTCTTCTTTTACTCACGATTTACACGAGGGTTTGCGCTTCAATTATGTTATGGCTAACCCGCCTTTTAACCTTAAAGGCTGGTATAACAACAACTTAAAAAATGACCCACGCTGGGCGGATTATGCCACACCGCCCGAAAGCAACGCAAACTATGCTTGGATTTTACATATACTTTCCCACTTGAAAGCTGACGGCGTTGCGGGTTTCCTGCTTGCAAACGGTGCTTTGAATGACAGCGACACTTTGGATATTCGCCGTAAACTTATTGAAAATGATAAGGTTGAAGCGATTGTTGTTCTTCCGAGAGAATTATTTATTACAACAGATATAAGTGTTACTCTTTGGATTCTTAATCAAAATAAAAAGGGCGGAAATTATCACGGCAGAAATCTCCGTAACCGTGAACACGAAATTCTTTTTATGGATTTGCGTCAATGGAAAGAAAATCCGGTTAAACATGAGAATAAAAAGAAAGTTTTCCTGTCCTCAAAAGACTCCAAAAACACCGAGGATATAACAATAAACCTCGCCGGTCAAATCGAAAAAGCGGCTGAAATTTATCATACTTGGCAAAGCGAAGGAACTGTCAGCGAAGAATATGCAGTACCTGAATTGTATCGCTCTGTAAAAGTGTATGACAGCCAGTTGACAGACGAAGAACGAAAAAACAGTGTTCCTACAATCGAATCGAAAGGATATACACTTACTCCAAGCAAGTATATTGAGTTTATTGACCACGATTTGGAAATCGACTATGAAAAAGAAATGTCTCGCATTCAGACTGAAATGCAAGAAATTATGAAGCAGGAAAAAGAATCCCAGCAAATGCTGGAAGACGCATTTAGGGGGATTGGATATGGCATTGACTAAGTATAAACTCGGCGAATTGATTGAGCAGTCAGACTTCCGCAATTCAGATAAATCGTTATCTGTTGATGATGTAAGAGGTATTTCAACAGGTAAAGAATTTATTGAAACAAAGGCAAATATGGACGGGGTAAGCGTTTTGTCCTATAAAATAGTTGATGAAGATGAATTTGCTTATGTGGCAGATACTTCAAGACGTGGAGAAAAAATTGCACTTGCCTACAATAGTAACGAAGGTAAAATTATAGTTTCTTCAATATATACAGTTTTTTTGTAACAAGAAAAGATTTACTTCTGTCGGACTATCTCTTTATTTATTCTAATCGCCCGGAGTTTGACCGATATTCAAGATTTAATTCGTGGGGTTCTGCAAGAGAAACATTTTCTTGGGATGATATGTGCGATATGGATATTGAACTCCCGCCTATTGAAACTCAGCAGAAATATGTTGATATCTATAATGCAATGCTTGCTAATCAGCAAAGCTATGAGCGTGGCTTGGATGATTTGAAACTAACTTGCGATGCGTATATTGAAAATTTGAGAGAATTTAAATATAAAAAAATAGGAAACTATATTGAAAGAAACAAAAACAAAAATTATCAATCAAAATTTTCAATATCTGATGTTAAAGGGTTTAATAATGATGGTCAATTTATTGAACCAATGAGATTGTTCTCGGGTGATATTTCAACATTTAAGATTGTTTCTAAGGATGATTTCGTTTACAACTCAAGAATAAATAGCACAATTAAAAAACTTAGTATAGCAATAAATAAAACAAATGAATTGATAGTGAGTCCGGCATATGAATCTTTTAGAGTTATTGACACTAAAGAGTTATTTCCAGATTATCTTTATATGCTGTTACAAAGAGAAAACTTTGCAAGAAAAGTGCTATTCAATTCTTTCGGAAGTTCAACAATAGTTTTTGGGTATGATGATTTGTGTGAAATTGAAATTCCTGTTCCTAGTTTTATTGAACAAGTATCTATTTCTAACATCTATAAATCATATAAAGAACGCTGGATTTTAAACGAAAAGCTCAAATCTCAAATTAAAAATATTTGCCCTATTTTGATTAAAGGGTCATTGGAAGAAAACTGATTTTTTCATTTTCTTATTCATTGTAAAAAAGGATATATAAAATGGACATAAAAAGCGAATTACTTGACTACATAAATTGCAACGAAAATACCGGTGCTCTACTCTTGACAGGATCTTGGGGATGTGGAAAATCTTTCTTAGTGAAACAAATTGCCAAAGAATTAAATGACGAAAAATCTGCGGCTGTTGCTGTCATTTCGCTATTTGGATTAGATAGTGTTTCCGCCATTAATAAGAGCGTAAAAGATGAGTATACTTCTCTAAAATTGGGAACAATTGGAAATACTACAAGAAAAATATCAAAAAAATTAAGCACGCTGATCAAAGACGGATTGGCAGTTGCTTCAATTGCCTCTCCGGAAACAACAGGCTTATCAGCGGTTTCTCACGGACTGTCAACCGCCCTTAGCTATGATCTTTTCAGCTATATTGATGTTCAAAACTCCATAGGAACTGATGATAATAAAAGAAAATTTGTAATTGTTTTTGACGATCTTGAGAGGTGTGGTATAAACAGCAATAAAGATCTCTTAGGTTCAATCAATAATTTCATTGAAAACAAACAGATTAAAGTTATAATTATCGCTGATGAAGAAAAAATCAGCAAACCTGATTATAGAGAATACAAAGAAAAGCTTATTTCACGTACGCTTTATATGTCTGCCGATTATGAATCCATTATAGAAAATATAGTGCACAACTATAAAGAGGTAAGTAATGGATATCAAAGTTTCTTGGTCGATAATATTAGTTTGTTAAAGAGTGTATTTTTTGAAAGTGATACACGTAACATACGAATACTTAAATCCATACTCGCTGACTTTGAAAGGGTGTATACCGCTTGGAAAGAGTCCGGCGTCGCCACAGATTATATGAAGTTTGCATTATATACATTTGGAGCAGAAGTATATTTATCGAAAGCTCATAAAAAAGATAAAAAATCCTCTGAAAAGCAAGAATTTACATTTTTTACAGACGAAAAGGAGGAACAATATCCAAACAAAGGAAAGCACCGTAGCAGTTTTACCTCTATTAGGCATTGGATGAAATTCGGCGCTTGGGACGAAGATCAGTTTATCAAAGAGCTCAGACAAAAATACTCTGAAAAAGACGAGACTCCTCTTTATCGTTTTTTGACATATATGTTTTGGGATTTACAGCAAAAAGACATAGACGAAGGACTTCCGCAAGCAGTTTCCCTTGCATATAATGGAGAGCTTTCAAGGGATCAAATGGTTACTTTGATAGGAAAAATTCATACTTTGAAAGAAAACAACATTACAATTCCTGTGACTGTCGATTATCAAAGAATGGAAAAAGGACTTGATAAAAGGTTGATAAAGATTCAAAATGGTGATATTGAAGAATCTAAATCGCACATGTTCATTGAAGAAAGTGATGTTGACGAGAAAGCGAAGGATCTACACAACGCCTTAGAAAAATTCGATAATCGAATAGTCGCTGCAAAAAACAAGGAAAAATTCAAGCTTTATATAAATGGTGATGATTCAATCCTGAGTTACTCGTTAAAACGCCTATGTCTTGAGGAATTTGGTGATGATTTGCTTTGCATGTTTGAAGCAAAGTATAGCTCATCTGACAACACAGCAAGGCGAGAAATGGCACGGGTTTTATTAGATTTGTCATTTAATTATCCTGAATTTTCAAACGCAGAAAATCAACGACATACAAAAGAAAACTTTGAAAAACTGATAAATTATTTGAAGACGCTTGATGACACGGATTCAATTGCGAAACTAATAAATAAATCTTTTGTTGAAAATGTGTTGAAAAAAATTGGAACATTTGAAAACGACTAATTGGGGGGGACAAATTATGTCTAAATTAAAAGAATACAACGGTCATTATTGTGAATCGGAATATGAATATGCTTTTATTCAGCTTTTGGAGGCTGAAGACTGGAATTACATTTCCGGCAAGCAGATAAACCGTGAAAGTAAACGAGATGTTGTGATTGCCGATGATTTCAAGAAATTCATTTCTGCCTCTTCCCCCGAACTTACCGAAGATGAAGTTATTAAAATATTTGATTATATCCGTCTTGTAGGTTCGGAGAGTGATTTTGCCACTTTACATAAAGTTTATGGTTGGATGGTTGACGGTATTCAGTTTACTCTGCAAAACGGAGTAGCAAAAATGATACCGCTTATTGATTTTGACAATCCGAAAAACAATATTTTCCGTGTTGTTAATCAACTTACCATAGAATATACAAATAATGGGCAGAAAGAAAATCGCAGACCCGATGTGCTGTTATATGTAAACGGTATACCTTTATGCGTTATAGAACTTAAAAATCCGGCGGATGCCAACGCCACTGTTTATGACGCTTGGGAACAGATTAATATTCGCTATTGGAGAGATATTCCGCATTTGTTACATTACTGCCCCTTGGCTTGTATTTCCGACGGGGTTAAAACAAGGCTTGGAACAGTACGCACCCCCATACGAACACTTCTACGCTTGGAGAAGAGTTAATGACGGTGATACGCTCTCGACAATGCCTTTTGCTGAAACAGAAACTATGATTAAGGGTGTGTATTCTCCCGAAAGATTTTTGGAGATTTTTAGGGATTACATTTATTTTCAAGACAGCATTTACGACAAGAATGAAGTTGAAATTGTATGTAGGTATCCACAGTTTTTCGCTTCAAAGCTTTTGAAGCAAAGCATTATAAATTCCGTTGTTACAAAAAGCGGTAAAGGCGGTACATATTTTGGCGCAACAGGTTGCGGAAAAACATATACTATGGCCTTTCTTGCCCGTCAGCTTGCGCTACGCTGTACCGATATTCCGCAAATAGGCTCTCCGACGATTATACTTATCGTTGACAGAGATGAACTGCAAAAGCAAGGCGCAAAGCTATTTACCAAGAGTAAAGAATTCTTAAATCTTGGTGAAGTATCTGTTGTTAAAAGCAGGGCTCAGTTAAGAGAAGAACTGGGAGCAAGACAAAGTGGCGGTTTCTATATTTGCACCATACAAAAATTTTGCGACCGAGAAGATGACAAAATCGGTCTTATCAACGACCGCCAAAATATTATATGTTTTTCCGACGAAGCCCACAGAACTCAGCTTGAACATTCTAAAAAAATTCAATTCAGTAAAGACGCTGATGAAAATATGAAAGCTATGGTGTCAAAACCATATGCAAAAGTATTGAAAGAAGCATTTCCGCAAGCTACATTCGTAGGATTTACAGGCACACCCATTACCGAAACGTATCAAACCTTCGGCGATGAAATTGATAGATATACTATGGACCAAGCAGTTGCGGACGGTCTTACGGTTCCTATAAAATATCATCCTCGTATTGCCAAAATACTACTCGATAACAACAAAGTAAAAGAAATCGAAAACTACTATAAAAAATGTGCCGAAGACGGCGCAACAAAAGATGATATTGAAGCAAGTAAGCGTGCTATGAGTTCTATGGAAGTCATACTTGCAGAGCCTTCCCGTTTGGAAAGACTGGCAACGGATATTCATGACCATTATATTATGTCTTGCGAATGTAATCCTGACAGAGTGCAAAAAGCAATGATAGTCTGCTCCAGCAGAAAAATTGCGTATTCCTTGCTTTTGAAATTCAAAGAAAAATATCCTGAATGGTTTGAAGAAAAGAAAACGCCTGATTGGATAACCGCAACAAAACAGGAATTGAATGAATTAAAGCCTATGCCGTTTATGGCTATGGTGTCCAGCGTGGGCAGTAATGACGAAGCTGAAATGTATAATTATCTCGGCGGAGTTAAAAACGATAAACGCTCGGAAGAATTAGATGCAGCTTTCAAGCAGGAAAAGTCTAATTTTCATATTGTAATTGTTGTTGACATGTGGATTACGGGTTTTAATGTTCCCTCTCTTACATACTTGTACAACGATAAACCTTTGAAGAAGCATTTGCTCATTCAAACAATCAGCCGTGTAAACAGAAAATATCCGGGTAAGGATTATGGTATGATTATTGACTATATCGGTATTCGCAATAATATGCGTGAAGCTATGAAAGTTTACGGCGGTAACAATTCTGTTGCGCCTACTTCCGACGATGTAGAGCAGGCAGCCTCTGTGTTTAGAGAAGAACTTGAAATATTAAAATCCCAGTTTACCGGTTATGATTTGACGCCGTTTCTAAATCCAAACTGTGATCCGGTAGAAAGGTATAAGTTGCTTTCAAAAGCTGCGGAATATGTTTTTCTCTCAACAAAACTCCTGAGTACCGAGGGTAATGGCGGCTCATATCAAGTGTCATTCAAAACATATTTCTTGAAAACCGTTAAACGAATGAGAGGAGCTTTTGACATCTGTCAACCTTCCGGAAATCTCAAAGAAGATGAGTCGGCTTTGGCTCAGTGCTTTATGGCAATCGCAGGTTTTGTCCGTAAAATGAGTGGTACAAGCGAAGTTGATACAGATACTATGAACCGAGCTGTTTCTAAAATGGTGGAAGAAGCGTTAAGATACAATCAAGTTGAAAGCGTTTTGGAAAGCGGTGAGGAAGAAGATATTTTTTCTCCTGAATATTTTGAGAAATTATCTGATGTTAAAATGCCCGCTACAAAATTAGAATTGCTTATTAAAATGCTTCGAAAGCAGATTAAGGAGTTTAGCAAGGTCAATCAATTAGCGGCAAAGACATTCCAAGAAATGCTTGAAAAGACAATTGCCGTGTATCACGAAAGGCGCAAACACCTTACAGCAGAAGAAGCTGGAGAGGCGCAGAATATAACCTCCGACGATATTATAAGAGCCGCTACTGAACAAGCATTGGATATTCTACGCCAAATGAATGAAAACCGAGAGAGCTTCCGTAAACTCGGATTAACTTTCGAGGAAAAAGCGTTCTATGATATTTTAATCAGTCTTCGAGACCGATACAACTTTGAATATGGAACTGACAAAAAAGTGGACGGCATAGTTGTAAACGAGAAGTGTAAATCTCTTGCCAAAAAAGTTAAAGAAATTATTGATACCAAATCTTCTTATGCTGACTGGCTTAACAATCAGAATGTGCGTGACCAGTTAAAACTTGACATTAAGATTTGTTTGGTTCAGAACGGTTATCCACCACAGTATAGCCCCGAAGTTTTCAATAAGGTTATGGAACAAGTGGAAAATTTTGAGGAGAACTATTAAGACACTCTAAAAAAGCAGATACTTATTGTTTAAAAAGAAATAATGAACTAACACAGTAGAGACTTGTTCTCTGCCGTGTTTTCTTTTAATCATTAATCAGGTCTTAGGGCGTCCCTAACGAGGTGCTGAGATTGTGCAAAAAGCGGGCAAGCTACCGTTTGGATATCCAAAAGGTCTGCTCGCTAAGATTATACATTGCAACTTGACAAACAAAAACAAGGCACAGCCTGCGGGTTTTCTCCGTAAGTTGTGCCTTGTTTTTAGTTGTATATTACTTGTTCATTAACAATTTCCATTGCTCGATTGCGAATATTATTCATCTTTTGCATCCATAACATCATATCTATTGCTTTAAGTTCTTCGGTAACATTTTCTTCTTCGGCAAGGTCTTTTACCAACCGAGAGAAAAGATTTTGAACCTCTTCTTCGGTATCGGCAAGATATGAATTGAGCTTACCGCTTGTCAGTAAATTGTAGTAACGCACTTTATGATTTTGTTTCAAATATCGTTTGTTCCTCATTGCCCACACACCGATATTAGTTTCTTTTTCTTCCGCCGGCGACGAAAAGATTAGGCAATAAATAATCGCCGACCTGCGTGTAAGTACCACCGTTATTTTCAAAAATTGTTTTCATATTAAAACTTCCTTGATTTTAGTAAGTTTATTATACGAAAAACAAAATCAAATTGCGAATGTGCTGATTTGGACATAGAAAAAGGCTCTGACCTTTTACAGTCAAAGCCTTATTTCATTATTGCAATGCCACAAATAAATTTAAGGTTGTTATACTTTCTTATTAACCTGGGGGATAATATTTTGCAAAATATTATCTTTCCGAATAATTTCGACCTTTTCATAAAGGTAAGATAATTTTTATTACCTTTTCCCCTTCTCCTATCATTAACCTTGCCGAATTCGACGAAGTCTTGGTAAAACGCTGGTTTGAGCATATAACCGTCTGGAGGCGACCATTTCACAGTGGAGTTCAAGTCCGGACTGAAAATTGACATTGAAGGTTAATGTCTATAGCATACAAAGGCTCCTTACCACTGAAATACATCCGGTGATGTGGAGTCTTTGTTTTTTTAATCTTTATCCCAACGATTAGCATCTGTCCAACGGAAATTAGAGTTTTTGTTCCTTCTTGGGTCATTTTCCCATTCCTCAGCAACACGTTTACTAATTTCATCATTTAGTCGATTCATTTTTCAAGTTTTTTCTTCTGTTCCTCCATTGTATCCTTCTCTTATCCATTTCTGACGTTCTTCTTCATAAGCATCTGAAAGTTCTTCATGCGAAGCACCTTCAACCCATTTTTCAAATTCACTTTTAAATAAATTACCGAAAAAACCCATATTCATTCTCCTTACTATGCCGCTTCAGCAAATATACGTCTTTGCAACTTAAGATAAGATTGCAGATTTCTAATAGCGTCTTTCTCTTTTCTTAAGTCATCTGCTGTTATTTCTATCTCATTATTACTTGCCAGCTTAGGGTATATTCATAGATACGTCCTACTAAAGCCTCAAATTCCTCTGATGTAAGCTGAACACTGATTTTAGAATAATTTTTATCTGCTTTCAATGCGTCCAGAGAACTCATTAGATTATTAATCTCAATAACATCCATATCACCCTTACGAATTGCATCAATATAAATCTTTAAGTTAGTTCTGAATTCTGTTACAACCTTTGATTTGTGATTTTTTATTTTGTTGTAAACCAATACACTCGTTCCAACAATTGCGGCTCCTGCAGCAACTATAATTGTACCTTTCTTATGTTGCTTTACAAACTGTAACGCTTTAGCCCCTAGACCTTGTGCCTGCTCAGCAGCCTTTAAATCAATCGGATTTAAGTGCTTTACAATCTGGCCTTTATTTGGCCCTGTTGCATATCTTACAACACTACCAGTTCTTCGATAAAGGCCTGTTGCTAATACTGTTGCTATATCATCAGGAATGAAAAATGCTTCTTGTGCTATCGCCATAAAATACATCCTATTGTTTTCTGTAATAGACTTTGTAAATTTCGCGAATCAAATAACATCATTTAGATTATTGGACATAGAGACTATTAGTTCTGTCTTGTGCTCATAAATCATTCTATTAAATTTCTTAATTGTATCAGTGTTGGCAAATCGGTGGTCAACAACATTAATTTCTTCATATCCTTTGGCAATAAAAATTAAATATTTAGGGGAAATGGGAAAAACAAGCCCCGTACTGTTATTTTTTTCAACCACAGTAGACCTATGCTCAAATGCAGGGTTATCAGAAGTAATAAATGTACCAGCATTTTCATAGGCCTCAAAAAGAATCATCTGACATCCTTTTAGCGCCAAGTTAACTACATTATGGTAAAAACCACCAGAATTTTTAAAGAACATTTTATACAGCTCTGAATACCATATTCCTGTCATTAATTTATCTGCATATTCTTTCCCCTCATTGTTTTCGATATCATGTTTTTCTGATTCTTCATCTTCATTGCGCATCGAATTGAATACAGGATATAGAATATTGTCTTCTATTTGTTTGTAAATCCCCATTGCATCAAATTTAGGATTTCGACAAAGTAGGATAAAAAAAGAAGTCAACATACTTTTTGCTATATCTTTAGATATTATCCTTTCGCTCCTTCCGATAGCTACAGGCGTTCCATTATGAACACTATCTACAAAGATGTTTAAAATATTTTCCCAGTTTTTTTCAAGATAGTCATCGAAGGCATCCTCCAAAACATATGAATTTAATGCATCTATCTGACTAAGAATAGCTGCTTTCTTAGCAATATTGCCATCCTCATAATAAAATTCCCAATCATATATCTCATAGAGATGTTTCTGAATGCTCTTTTTAGTTTTGATGGTGCTATATCCTATTTTTCCATACACTGGTTGCTTATAACTTTTTCTAAGTAAATCAAAAATCATATCTACAAACTGCGACTTGACTTTTGAACACGAATTACAGATAAATAAATACTTAAAATTAATTGTATATAAATGTGGCATCCATAGTACTGAATTTCTATTAGCACCCTCACCCTTTTTTCCATCTTTTATTACATATATACCTTTGAATTTTTTGTCAGGTTCTTTAAGTGTTTCAACCTGAGTTTCCCATGCTTTCAAATAAACACGGGGAACAAAATGTTGTTTTTTTGACGGCATGCTTCTCAACTCCATTCAATGTTATCTATTCCACTGCCCGAAAATGCTATTAGTATCGAGTTGTCAGATTTGTTGTCACCCTTTTTCATTTTCCAAAAATCATCCCAAAATGCCTGACATCTAATCCACAGCCTAAACCCTACCGCATTTTTCCGGCCATCGACTTTTTCTCCGGTTGAGCTGCAAAGTAGATATGTTTCCATACAAGAAAACCGAGCTTTCCGCAAGGCTTCTTACGATGATACTAACCTTACAAAAAGCCCGGAAATACGCCACTTTTCAGCTCTTATTTATCTTGACAACAAACATACCGCTTCAACATGCGGTGTACGGGGAAACATATCAACAGCGCACACTCTTTTGGTTTTATATCCCTTTTCATCAAGAATTTTCAAATCCCTTGCAAGCGTTGAACTGTCGCAAGAAACATAAACAATTCTTTCGGGGCTCATTTGGCACACGGTATCAAAAAGTGACGCATCGCAGCCTTTCCTTGGCGGGTCAAGAATTATAACGTCAGCTTTTATTCCATCTTTTTCAAGTTTTTTTGCCGCAGTAGGCGCATCTGCGCAAATAAATTCGGCATTGTCGATATTATTAAGTTTTGCATTTATCTTTGCATTTTCAATAGCCTTTCCAATAATCTCAACACCGATAAGTTTTTTAACGCTGCCTGCCATAGTCAATCCGATTGTGCCGACACCGCAATAAAGGTCAAGCAAAGTTTCGTTTTTATTTAGGTTTGCATACTCCATTGCCTTAGAGTAAAGCTTTTCGCACTGGTCATGATTAACCTGGTAAAAAGAATTGGGAGAAATAACAAACGTTTTTCCCAAAAGCTTATCCCTGATATAATCATCACCCCAAACGGTTTTGCTTTCTTTACCTAAAATCACATTTGATTTTTCACGATTAATATTAATTACAACGCTTTTAAGCCCTTGAAGCTTTTCCCTCAAAAGAGAAACAAGAAGATCTCTTTCAGGAATTGACGTACCGTTGATAACGGCGCAAGCCATTATCTCGCCTGTAGCAAAGCCCTTTCTGAAATAAATGTGACGCAAAAGCCCCTTGCCTGTATTTTCATCATAAGAGGTAACGTTTGCTTTTTCCGCCCAAATTCTAAAAGCTTCAAGCCCTGCTTTAAATTCCTTTGGCTGCAATGCGCAATCATCATTGCAAATAATTCTGTGGCTCTTATAAGCATAAAAACCGGCAAAAAGCTCACCGTCGCAAATTGAAACAGGATACTGCGCCTTATTGCGATAATGAGAGCATTTATCCGCACCGATTATTTCCTCAATCTCAATATCAAGCTTGCCTATACGTTCAAGTGCGTCTTGAACTCTGCCTTTTTTATATCTCAGTTCCTCATCATAACTAACATTTCTAAACGAACAGCCGCCGCATTTTGACGACACGAGGCAATCGCTTTCAATCCTGAATTCTGACGGCTTAATTATATCCTTAACTATGCCTATTGCGTAATTTTTTGAACATTTAATAATATGAGCTACAACCTCATCACCGGGGACAACACCCCTTACAAAAACAGCAAAGCCGTCAAAGCGACCGATACCGCTTCCTTCAGAAGTCAGACTGTCAATATTCAATTTAATATCATCATTTTTAGACAGCTTCACCTAAATCACCAAAATATATAATATCATAAATTAATACAATAATAAAGTCCTTTTTAATAATTTTACATAAAGAATAAGCGAATTCCAAACAAAAGCCTGAAATTCGCTCAAATCTAAATTATTTCAAAAGAATACTTGCATTATTTTCAAGTTTTTCCAAAGTATCTATTGAACATTTCTTGATTATTTCCTTAGCACCCGATTCAAAATCAGGCTTGCGAGATGAAAGATTATGGCAATCCGAGCCGATAAGATGAATCCTGCCTGTTTGAAGAAGCTTAAAAAGCTTTTTCCTCAAATGCCTCGGCGAGTCAACAAACGAGCTTACATTAACCTGAACAATACAGCCCATATCTATATATTCGTCAAGAAGGTCAAAATCTTCCATAAAAGCGGAATAGCGCTCAATATGTGCCAAAATAGGTATAATGCCGTAATCGTAATTCAAATTGAGCAAACGTTCATATATATCTCGTGAAAAATCGCAGGAAAAAGGATGTTCAATAAGTGCATAATCGGTATTGCCAATCTTAATTTCGTCAAGATTTGAATTGCGCAAAAGATATTTTGTAATATAAACCTCTGCTGCAGGTATAAGCTTTGGGCTGTCGGGAGGAAGAGAAGCTTTTAAAAGTTCAAACGAGTCATCCCTTCTTTTAACAAAATCCTCATAGCTTATAGAGTCAGAATAATAATGCGGAGTTAAAACAATTGCACTTGCGCCCTGTTTTTTAAGCATACCAATCATTTTTAAACTGGTATCAACATCAGGCGAACCATCGTCAATCCCCGGCAAAATATGGCTGTGTACCTCAACAAGCTTGTCAATCATTTTATCACACCTTAACTTTAGTATCTTGGGTCGTAACGGCCGTATTCATAACCGCCGCCGTGATATTCGCCGTAGCCGTAATATCCGTAGTTTCTGCGAGGACCAAAGCCGCCGTAATTATAAGAATCATAAGAAGTGCCGTTACTCTTTCCTGCCTTAGATTCAACAAAATTAACAACAAATCCCAAAATCTTTGCATCAATAAATTCAAGAGACGAAAGTGCCTTTTGAAGTTCCGGATGAGTAGTTTGATTGTCTCTGACAACAAGAACAATACCGTCTGATTCACGGATAAGCGGCAATGCATCGGAAACTACGTTAAGCGGAGGGGTATCTATAATAATATAATCAAAATCTTTACTGATGCTGTTTAAGAAATCCCTCATAAAATCGGAGCCTAAAAGCTCTGCCGGATTCGGAGGGATAGTACCCGATGCAATGACTGAAAGATTTTCATATTTTGTCGGATGAATTATACCGAAAATATCCATTTTATGCCTTGCGGAAGCAACATCACTTAAATAGTCAGTCAAACCCGGCGCACTCGAAACTGAAAAATACTGGTGAATTTTCGGTTTGCGCAAATCGCCGTCAATAAGAAGAACTCTTTGGTCTGCCTGAGAAATAGAAGCGGCAAGATTTACGGTGGTGGTAGTTTTGCCCTCATTAGGAAGAGAGGAGGAAACAACGATTATTTTACAGCCTTTTTTAACGACCGAAAACATAATATTGGCACGAATTGATTTATAAGCCTCTTCAATTCTGAACTTCAAATCACTTGAAATGTTAGCGTTATCAACAAGAACACGCTGTTGCGATGCAAACTTTTTCTTTTTATCCTTAGCCATTATTCATTCTCCTCCTTATCGTTTTTCTTTTTTGCTTTTTTACCGTCAATTTCAAATTCGGGTATAGTACCGAGTACCGGAATATTATACCTTACGGTAAGTTCTTCGCTCGTTTTAACTCTTACGTCAAGAAGGTCACGGAATATAATATATGCAACTGCAATAACACCGCCGGCGATAAAGCCGAGAATTGATTTTTTAACAGTTCCCATTCCGTTAGGTGTACTTGCCTCAATTGCGGCATCTTCAACAGAAGCATTTAAAAGTCCGTTGTTTTTATTTTTCATAACCTTAGGAACTGTAATTTCAAGCTGGCGTGCAATTTGGAAAGCAGTCGCCTTATCGTCAGTGGTAACCGTCATTGTCATAATGGCAGTATCCTCTTTTGTCTCGATTGAAATACATTTGCTGATATCCTTATATGTGTAATTCGAGTTGTATTTTTTATTAAGGTCGTTTGCCACTCTTTTTGCAAACTCACTTGTATTGAGCATTTCGGTATAGGTTTCCATCATTTGCATGGCATAGTTCATCTTGCTTGTGTTACTTGCCGCATTTCTTGCAAGAGTAGAGTCCGAAAGTTCCTGCTGAGTTTCAACTGCATAAACAAAAAATTTAACGCTTGAAGAATATGTTTTAGTTGCAAAATTAGCTGAATAAATGCCGATTAAAAGCGCACCGATTAAGCAAAATATTGCAACCAGTTTCCATTTTTTCAGCACAAGCTTCATAATTTTTTGCAAATCAATCTCTGTGTTCATTAAGTTCTCCTCCGCTTAATAAATAATAAGTATCAATAACGTATAAATAATACATTGAATATGTCTTTTTGTCAACTGATTTATCGGAATAGTTCATTAAATTTGTTGTTTCTATTGACAAAGTTTGTTAAATGGTTGATAATAAAATGTGGATTATTTCTATATTGAGAAAGGAGTTTTCAATGACAGATAACAAAATAAAGATGCCTGTATGGGGTCCGTACTCCAAGAAATACATGGGCATATCAAAAATAGTAAATGAGCTTGCCGACAAGGGCGCAAGGTATGATTTTTCCGTCCACCCTACCCTTTGGAACAGTTCAACACCCGTACCCAACGTTACAGTTCCGTCAAATTATCACTTATGGAACTGCAAAAACGATTACACTTTTTATTCATACAGATACGAGCTTATGTGGAAAGACGAAGTTTATGCCGATATTTCATTTTCAAAGGCTGACGATGATGCATACCTTATGAGATGTGAAATTTTCAATAACACCTCTCTTTCGCAAAACTGTATTTTAAATATATTTGCTTCTCTTGAATTTCCTCACCCGACCTATTGCGAGGTAAGCGTGCCAAACGGTGCAATTCTTAAAACAGCCAATGATTACGTTGACTATTCTTATGCTGTTGCAAGACCTTGGGACGAAGAAAATCCGGACGGAATGTTTAAGGGTATGTTTGCAGACAAGGAGTTTTACCTTGGCAAGGGACTTGGCGACAGATGCGAGAATTATCACGTTCACTTCTTAAATCTTAAGCCTTTCGGATTTGAAAGCGGCGACAAAGTATCATATAAATTTGATGACAACGATATTAAAAATCCTATTATCGCAGTCAGATATAAAACCGTTACAGACGGCGACGCAGAATTTGATATGAACGGAAAAACAGTCGTATTTGCACACAGCGATGAACTCAACATTGCATATATTCCTTATATGCCTGAGTTTACACTTGAAAGCCACGGCAAGGCAGGAATCGAGTTTGACTTTTTATGTGCCGTTGACGAAAGTGAAAAGGAAAATATCACGTGCAAAACAAAAGCGCAGCCTTATATGCCGCAAATTGAAACAAAGGTACTTGAAAACGGTCATATCACAAAGCTTACTTATGACACTGTCGACAAGCCGTTTTACATCTTAACAAATAATAAAAACACACGTGAAAGACAGCTTGATTCAGGCTGTCTTGAAGATGCGCTTATTAATAGGCTTTCAAACGGCGACCACACTTATGACGAGCTTAGAGAAACCTTCTCCGCTTCTTTCCAAAGAAAGCACAGCGACGACGGATTTTTCCACAATTCGCTTATTAAATCAATTTTTATTGAGCCGAACACCTCTCACGTTGAATATGTTATGCTTTCTCAGAGCGAGCCGAAACAGCTGAGTAGTGAAGAATACGAGGCTATTTATCAAAATGCGAAGAAAGGTTCAAAACCTGCAAGCTTTAACAAAGCAGGCGAAAAATACACACTTTCAACAGAAATTCTTAAATCAACACTTTTAACAAACGTGGTATATCCTGTTTATCGCCACGGTGAGAATGTTATTCATCACACACCGGGCAAAAGATGGGACAGCTTTTACACATGGGACAGCGGTTTTATCGGAATGGGGCTTTTGGAATTTTCGCCTAAGCTCTGCCAATATGCACTTGATATGTATTTATGTGACGAAACAAACAAAGACTTTTGCTTTTTACTTCACGGCTCACTTGTTCCTACCCAATTTGTTGAATATCTTGAACTTTTAAAGCGTACAAACGATAAGGAAAGCCTTGCATTTTTATATGATAAAGCTAAGCTTTATTACGAATTTTTACGTGGCAGAAATCATGCGTCAACCGTTGCAAAATTCAATAACGGGCTTCTTACGACATACGATTATTGGTATTCCCACTGCGGAATGGACGACTATCCGGCTCAAGTTGAAATGATGGCAAGAAAATCGCAGAAATATACCTGTCCTTGTCTTTCAACAGCGCAAATTATCCGTGCCGGCAAGATTATGAAAATGGTTGCCGACTCTCTCGGAAGATATGACGATATCAAGATTTATGATGAAGATATCGAATATTCAACAAAAGCGCTCAACGACCTTGCTTGGGACGAAGAAAGCGGCTATTTCGGCTATACGGAATATGACGAAAACGGAAATGTTACGGGCATTATGAGAACTGCCGACGGCGAAAACTTCAACAAGGGTATGGACGGTGTTTATCCTATTGTTGCAGGTGCAGTTGAGGGTGAGCGCAAGAAAAAGCTTCTTGACCACATTAAAAATCCTAATGAAATGTGGTCTGCGGCAGGAATATCCGCAGTTGATATGAGCGCTTCCTATTACTTTGATGACGGTTATTGGAACGGCAACGTTTGGATGAGCCATCAATGGTTTATTTGGAAAACAATGCTTGATAACGGCGAAGCCGATTTTGCTTATGACATTGCCAAGCTTGCTTTGGATATGTGGAAAGATGAAACAGACTTTACATATAACACTTATGAGTGCTTCGGCATTGCAACAAAACGTGGCGGCTGGTTCCACAATTTCGGCGGTCTTTCCGCTCCTATTTGCATTTGGGCGAATGCTTACTTCAAACCTCAAACCGTCACCACAGGCTTTGATGTTTGGACAGATTATCAAAAAACTACCGACAACAGCGCAAATATTAAATTTAAATATTTCGGCAATTGCGATAAATATACTATGATAATCACCCTTTCGGACAAGGTGAAATATGTTGCTTACCTTGACGGGCAAAAGATTGATTTTAACGAAAGAAACAAAGGTTCACTCGAATTTACATTTGACAAAAATGTAAAAGGCGGTGTACTTGAAATTAAAGAAGAGCAGGAGTAAAAAATGGCTAACAAAATTTGGGGAAGTAATAATGAGCCGCTTAAAATTCAATTTATAACCGACACTCATTATTATTCAAGAAAAGGCGGCACCGAAGGCAAGGCTTACGATAAAGCCGAGTCAAAGTCGCAAAAAGTAATTAAAGACAGCGACCTCGTAATCAAAGCAGGTTTTGATATGCTTTGCGAGGACAAGTCGACAGATATCGTTGTTCTTGCAGGCGATACCACACGTGACGGTGAGATTGAATCTCATAAGGAATTTATCGAAATGCTCAGAGACCTCAAAAAAAGAGGAAAGAGAGTTTATGTTATTACGGCTACTCACGATTTTAGGGACAGAGGTGTTGCCGACGGATATGACGGCGACAAAAAAATTGAAGTTCCGGCAGTAGAAGACAGGCACGATTTGTGGGATATGTACTACGAATTCGGCCCTAACGAAGCTATTTCAACTCACCCTGAGTCAATGAGTTACGTTGTTCAGCTTGCACCGGGTTATCGTCTTTTTGCACTTAATGACGATACAAATTATAAGCCTGAGGGCGAAAGTGGTTCCGGCTTCTCCGACGATTGTATGAAATGGATTATGGAGCAGCTTGAGGACGCTAAGAAAAACGACCAATTTGTTGTCGCAATGACTCACCACCCCATGATTGCACCGTCACCTTTTTATGCGATTATCGGCAAGGGTGATATGCAAAGAAATCACGAAACCACGAGAGAAATTTTTGCAGATGCAGGTCTTTCATGTATGCTTACCGGTCACACCCATATTCACGATATCAGCTACGTTGTAACAGACAAAGGCAACACATTTTACGATATTGCCTGCGGCGCAATGATAGGCTGCCCTCCTACTATGAGAAACGTTACAATCGACCCTAAAAACAAGAAGATTGACGTTGATACGATTATGATTAAGGACGTGCCGGGTCTTGACACTAACGGCAAGCCTTTTGACGAATATATGAAGGGATTTTTCTTTGGAATGATTGGCGAAATCGTTTGGGCAATGGGCTACGATATTGACAGACTTGCCGAAATGACGGACGCATTCTCAATTCCCGGTGAAAAGGTAAAGAAGCTTGCTTGGCTCATTAAGCCTATCGGCAAATTGCTCAACAAGCTTACATACAAAAAGATTTGGCGACTTTGCAAAAAGGAAAGCGGACTTAAAAAGGCTGACATTGCAGATATTGCAGACAATAAGGTTGTCGATTTCATTCTTGAACTTATTCAAAATCTTTATTGCGGCGACTCGCCTTACGGTCCCGAAACAAGAGAATACAAAATCACCTGCGGCCTTTTAAACGTAATTGATTCATTCCTTAATACAATTCATTTGAGCATAGGCAAATTCCTTAAGGGTGCAACAAGCGTAAGAGGTCTTGTTGAGCCGCTTCTTTGGAATCCTGGATACTGCGACGCCGAGTCAACGCTTCCTCTTTATCCGCTTTATGATGACGAAAACCCTGCTCCTAAAGAGGTATTTGAAAAGAAAGAATTTAATGACCCTGTTAAAAAGAGCAAAAAAGGCCCACTCGTATTGTTAATTCTAATTCTTATTGTAATACTTCTTCTTGCAATTGTTGTAGGCATTGCGGCGCTCATTGTTTGGGCAGTAATTGCGATTATTCACGCAATCGCAGGTTCGGCAATGCTTGGATTACTTTTTTCTTAAAAAACATATTGCAATAATGTTAAATTGTTGCTATAATGTTAAGGACTTATTAATTTTTTACATATTAAAGGAGTAAAATTATGGCAGAAGAAAAGAAAAAATTCAGCCTTGGCGGCATTGATAATGCAGCTGAGGAAAAGGGTTCATTTATGAAAACCTTGTGGCAGCTTGTTAAGTTTCTCGTTGTTTCAGGTCTTGTAACAATCATTCAGCTTGCACTTGCCGCATTGTTACCGCTCGTATGTGACCAAATTCACACTTTGCTTCCTGAATTTTTAAGAGGCATTTTCACACCGACAATGTTCACAACAGGTTCAAAGGAAGCAACAAAGTATGTTATTGACGGCGTTGTTACTTGGGGTTATGTGCTTCCATTCCTTCTTTCAAACCTCGTTGCTAACATCTACGGCTTCTATCAGAATAAAAAGACAACATTTAAATCTGATGCACCATGGTACAACTTTGTTATCTACATTGTATTACTTCTTGCACTCATCCTTTTCTCAACATGGATGCAGGGCGCAATCGTAGGTGCATTATTAAAGATTGAAGGTTCTAACTGGTTCTTGAATATAATTACTAATGAATCGGTTGCACGTCTTCTTGCATCAATGGCAGCCGGCTTTGTTCAAATGGTAGTTCTTTTCCCTATGGAAAAATTCGTTCTTATGAAAGAAAAGAAAGAAGACAAGGGCGAAGAAGCAAAGGCTTAATCGTAAAAAGATATGTATTATTGACCGCTGATTTTTCAGCGGTCTTTTTCATTGTCACAAATTAAGTATCGCTCGTGACAAATTATGCCCTGTTTATCAATTTGACGACAGCGTATACTTGTGGTATAATATGTGTCGATTTTTAAAGGAGGCTGTCGAATGAAAAGAATTAGCTCTTTTATTTTGGCATTTATTATATCAATAACCTGCATTTTTTCGGCAGGTATTTCTTATGCAGACAACCGCCCTCACATTGAGGACGCATTAAATAATCTTCAAACTCAAGCAGGATATATTCCTTTTCAAAACTCGTCTGTTCAATATAACTGCTTTGGCTTTATAAGTGACGTTTGTGCACGGCTTTACTCAGTTACATATTATTATGAACAGCAAGTAGGAAATTACCGTTTTAACCACACTTCAAATTATTTTACGGTATCGCAGGCAACATTCCCCGATTCAAGCTACGCTAAAGCTTTAAAAGAGTGGCTTTGTGCAAACGCAGCGGTCGGCGATGTGCTTCAAATAGGTTGTGCAAACGATAATGACAGCAAAAAGCACACAGTTTTAATTCAGCATATTGATGATGAAAAAATTATGCTTTATCATTCAAATTATGCTACTTCAGGCATATCCTCGTCAGTTTGCAGGATTGACACTGTTTATTGGAAAAACTTTATCGCAAATCCTACTTCCAACAAATCAAATTCCCTCAATTTACTTTTAGGCTCTAATTTCAGGCGCACCGGCGGTGTGGGAATGTCACTTAACAGATATTCATTTTTAGAGCAATATTATCAACTTGACTCGCTTACAAAATACACATCTGAAATTACAAAGACAGAACGTGACAGTTCAACTTCCGTTAAAATTTATTTCAAGCAGATACCGGATGCTACTGCATACAGCGTTCAATACCGTGCAAGCGATTCAAACAAATGGATAACCGCAAGTAATAATGTAACCGCTTTAAACTACTCGGTTAAAAACCTTACAACAGGCGCTGCATATTGCTTTAGAGTAAGAGCTTTTGCAAACGGTAAATGGCAGGATTATTCAACAGAAGCAACTAAAACCGTTCAACCACCCAAACCGGCAAAAATATCGGCGGCTGCAAACAATAATGCAATCACGCTTACCTGGGCGCAAAGAAAGGATATAAGCGGAGTAACAATTTACCGTTCAACAAGTAAAAGCGGAAATTACGAACAACTTACAAATGTGCCGCAGGAAAGCGGAGCTACCTTTACCGACACAAATATTGCAAACAACCAAAAATATTATTATAAAATCCAGCGATATATTAACGTGAAAAGTGAAACATATCAAAGCGAGATTTCACCGAGTGCAAGTGCAGAATATGAGCTTGGAGAGGTAACAAATCTTAAGGTAAATAGCGATACAAAATCGACTCTTAAAGTGTCTTGGTCGGGCGCTCAAAATGCACAATCTTACACAATAGGTTATGCAAAGGCAGGCACAAATAATTATAAATACATTGTAACAACCAATACAAACTATATTTTAAGAGGATTAAAACTTGGCAGTAAATATGTAGTTGCCGTTTGTGCAAACAACAATATCGGCTCAACCGCTGCTACCGTTTCAAGTCCGATTAAGGTTAAGCTTAAAAAGACTAAACTCAAAGTTTCTAAAAAAGGCAAAAAAGCAAAGCTTTCTTGGAGCAAGGTGAATACAGCATCCGGTTATAAAATTTATCGTGCCACATCAAAAAACGGCAAGTATAAGCTTATTAAGACCGTTAAAGGAAACAAGACTTTCAAATATTACGACAAGAAAGTTTATAAAAAAACACGATATTATTACTATGTAAAAGCCTATGCAACAAAGAACAAAAAGCAATATTATAGTGATAATTCCGCCAAGAAAAGCGTTAAAATTTAGTAATCATTCACAATTTTACAAATATCGATAAAATTATTAATAAAATACTTGACAAGGTAAATTTTTTTGTATATAATCTTGTGCAGATATTTAATTAATAGTATCAAATACCCCCGAAGAGGTCGGAGGGAGGGAATAAAATGAGCCAAGTAAAAGTAAAAGAAAATGAGTCTCTTGATAGCGCACTCAGACGCTTTAAGCGCCAGACTTCTCGTGATGGTATCATCCAGGAAGTTCGCAAAAGAGAGCATTATGAAAAGCCTTCTGTTGCTCGTAAAAAGAAGAGCGAGGCTGCTCGTAAAAGAAAGTATAAATAATTATACATATATGGGAGCGGTAATATCGCTCCCATTATTTTTTATTTACATTAAATACGGTGAAAACTATGAAAAAAATACTTGTACTAAACGGTCCTAATCTTAATATGACCGGAATAAGGAAAAAGAATGTTTACGGCGGCGAAACCTTGAAGCAGATTAACGACGAATTAAAGCTTTACGGCAAGGCTAACGGCGCCAAGGTATCATTTTTTCAGTCAAATCATGAGGGTGACATTATTGATGTTATTCACGAAAGTAAGGATGAATTTGACGGCGTAGTCATCAATGCAGGCGCATATACCCACTATTCTTATGCAATAAGGGATGCTATTGAGGCGGTACAGGAATTTACTCCTTTTGTTGAGGTTCATATGTCCGATATTCACAAAAGAGAGGATTTTCGCAAGATTTCCGTTATAACCGACGTATGTGTTAAACAAATTTGCGGCTATGGCAAGGATAGTTACAAAATGGGTATTGATTTATTGATGGAAATATTATAAAATAAGATTAAATTACATTTTACTCGGAGGTAAAAATATGATTTCAGCAGGCGATTTCAGAAACGGCGTTACATTTGAAGAGGACGGCAATGTGCTTCAGGTTATAGAATTCCAGCACGTTAAGCCGGGTAAGGGCGCTGCTTTCGTAAGAACAAAGACAAAGAACGTTATCACAGGCTCAGTAGTTGAAAAGAGTTACAACCCAACAGCTAAGTTCCCTACCGCTTACATTGAAAGAAAAGAAATGACTTACTCATACAATGACGAAGGTCTTTACTACTTTATGGATAACGATACGTTTGAGATGATTCCTGTTTCACAGGATGACCTTTCAGACAATTTTAAGTTTGTTAAGGAAAACGAGGTTTGCCGTATTCTTTCATACAAGGGCAAGGTATTCGGTGTTGAGCCACCTACATTCGTTACCCTTGAAGTTACCGAAACAGAGCCGGGACTTAAAGGCAACACCGCTACTAACACACTTAAACCTGCAAAGGTTGAAACAGGCGCAGAAATTCGTGTTCCTCTTTTCATTAACGAAGGCGATATGATTAGAATTGACACAAGAACCTGCGAATATATGGAAAGAGCATAAGTTCGGCACGTATAACACAGCAAATTAAAAAAAGAAATAATTTTTGCATAATTTATTTAGAGAGGATATAACACTATGGATACAACTGAAAGCTTAGGCTATCTTAAAGGTTTAATCGAAGGTCTTGACCTTGGCGACAACAAGAAGGAAACAAAGGTTTTCTCTGCAATCGTTGACGTTCTTTCAAATCTTGTTGAGGATATTGACGATATGACAGACGGCGTTGAAATGCTTGCAGACCAGGTTGACGCTGTTGACGAGGACTTAGCAGACCTTGAGGAATATGTATACGACGATTACGACGACGAGTGCGATTGCGACGATTGCTGCGACGACGATGAGGAGGAATTTGAGGTTGAATGTCCTCTTTGCAACACTCCTTTCACAGTAGACGCCGAAACAGCACTTAACGGTTCTGTTCCTTGCCCAAATTGCGGCGAAATGCTTGAATTTGAGGTTGAAGAAGCAGACGACGAGGACGCTGAATAATTAATATTGAAAGGCTTTTACAATGAAAAAGTTTTTAGCAGTATTGCTGGCGGCAGTTACTGTTGCTTGTATGTTTGTTGCCTGCTCAAAGGCTGACGATAAAAACACTACGCAAAGCACAACAGCTTCTGTAGAAAACGCTACGGACAAGGCAAAGATTAAAGACTCCGACGCAATCAACTTTATTAAGACATCCTATACTAAAGAAGAGCTTGGGCTTGATAAAGTAAAAGAAAAATATGACTTTATGATTAGTCAAAACGGCATTAAAATCGGCAAAAAGCAATATGTAAAAGTTGCCGCTAACATTATGAAGAAGAATGATACAACTTCAAAAGACGGCAAGCAAACATATTCCCTCACCCCTGTCGGCGAATATTATATCTCGTTTGACGGCGATGAGGTGCTTATGAAAGACCTTAAAAGCGGCAAGTATGAAAAGCTTGAAAACCGCTATCAGGACTACAGTGCTAAAGGTCAAACAGCCCAAAGCACAACAAAATAAGCATAAAACAGAATAAACATAAATAAAAAGCAAGGCGAAAAATCGCCTTGCTTTTTTATTTATTCAATTGATAAATTACACAGTATCCAAAATCTGACGCACTACTGTACGGCAGATTTTGCAACGACGTAAGGCTGCGAAGAAGTAGTCAGAATTGGATTTTTAGCGACCGAAGCTGTACGTGTGTACCGCGAGTGTTGCTAAAAATTCAAAGTGCCCAACGTTTTGTCGCCGTATCCTTTAGGATATTAAGACAAAACGTTCAAGCGTCAATAAATAAAAAAGCAAAGGAATTAGAAGCACGTAGGTAAATACGTATTTCTAATTCCTTTTATTCCGCACGATTATGGCTACTTATTCACAACCTTATTTTACTTTCTCTGCACGTTCGCAGTAGTCCTTAATTACCGAGCAAGTGTGCGCCATTTGCTCCTTTTCTTTATCGTTAAGTTCGAGTTCAATAATATCCTCAATTCCGTTTCTGCCGATTACGCAAGGAACACCACAAGCTACGCCATCAATACCATACTCTCCTTCAAGCAAAACAGAAGCCGGAATAACTCTCTTTTCATCGTGGAAAATCGCTTTGCAAATATCTGCACAAGCAGCACCGATTCCAAATTCGGTTGAACCTTTTCCGTTGATAATATCATAGCCGATATAACGGGTTCTCTCTAACACGAAATCCTCTGTAAGCTTACTGTATTTTTCAGGCTTCGCCTCTTGAAGCTCTTTGTAGTTTTTTCCGCCGAGAGTAAGAGTTGAAAAAGGAACGAATGAAGAGTCGCCGTGCTCGCCGATAGCACAGGTTGTAACGCTTTTTCTGTCTATATTTGCAAGCTCGCTGACTGTTCTTTTAAGCCTTGCGGTATCAAGAGAAGTACCTGTTGAAAAGCATCTTTCCCTCGGAAGTCCGAGATGAACTCTTGCATAATTTGCAATAACGTCGGCAGGATTTGTAATTGAAACAAAAATGCCCTTAAAATCAATAGGCTTAAGATTTTCAACAACATCCTTTAACATTCTGATTGAATCGTCAAGCATATCGAGCCTTGTCTGTCCCGGCTTACGAGGCATACCGATTGAATTGACAATAATATCGGCATCCCTGCAATCTTCATAGTCCCCTACCTTAATTTTAGTTGTTGAACCTAAAAAAAGACATGCATCTGCAACATCGTAACAGTTTGCAACTGCCTTTTCACGGTCGATATCAATAAAAGCAATCTCATCGCAAGTACCCTGAAAGCAAAGTGCCATTGCAACGTGAGAGCCAACGTGACCTGCACCAATGATTACTACTTTGCGTTTATCTAACATAGTTAATCCTCCAAACATATATTTACAATAATTATTATACACCTATTTATATTAAATTCAATAGAAAATAAAGTTTTAGAAATAGGCAAAAAATTGTTGACAAGTCTATTTCTTAATGCTATACTTAAGCTGTAAACAACTGTGATATCTCATTTGGCACAGTTGCTTGTAAAATTAAATTACAGGAGGGCGCTATGGAAAGTGATATATTGATTAAAACAATTGACCTTTCCCGTCATTACAAAGTCGGCGAGGAAGAGGTTATCGCACTTGACAAGGTCAATCTTGAAATAGAAAGAAACAAGATATGCGCAATTTTGGGCACATCAGGTTCAGGCAAATCGACGCTTTTAAATATGCTTGCCGGCATTGAGCGACCGAGCGGCGGCGAGGTCTATATCGGCAAATACAGAATAGATAATTTAAGTGAAGCGGATTTGGCAAAATTCAGGCAAAAGTTTACAGGCTTTATTTTCCAGTCATATAACCTTATGCCGACTATGACAGCACTTGAAAACGTGGCATTACCACTTATGTTTAAAGGCGTCGGCAAGGAAGAACGAGAAGCAAAGGCTATGGAAATGCTCAAACTTGTCGGAATTGACAATAGATATATGCACAAGCCAAAGGAAATGAGCGGCGGTCAGCAGCAAAGAGTCGGCATAGCAAGAGCATTTGTAACAGACCCAAGTGTAGTATTTGCAGACGAGCCTACAGGTAACCTTGACAGTAAAACAACTATTGAGGTTATGGACCTTATAAAGCAACTTGTTTATACAAAAAAGCAAACGCTTGTTATGGTAACTCACGATGCAAGCGTTGCAAAATATTCTGACATAACAGTCAATATTTCCGACGGCAGAATAACATCAAAAAAATATAACAGTTAAAGGAGAAAAGTAATGAAAAAAATTCAGTTATTAACTTCAATCATATTAACATTATTAATGATTATTGCACCGCAAAGCATTGCGCTTGCGGCAGATGACAGCTCTCAGGCATCGGCTGTAAGCCTTATTTCCGACGGTTTTTCCGTTGACAAAAAGGCGATTTATGCAGGAGATACATTTAAACTTAAATATAAAATAAAGAATACAAATTCAAAATTTGACATAAAAAATCTTAATATGCGCTTATCGGGCGGAGATACATTTACCGTTGCAAACGACGTGGATACCATTTATTCCCCTTCACTTTCAAAAGGTGCAAGCGCACAGTTTAGCAAGAACTTTTTTGTAAGTGCAGGTGCAAGCGCAGGTATGTACCCTATCACAATCAGCGCAACATATGAGTATACCGAGGACGGAGAAACAACAAGCGGCACAGCGGAATTTTCATACACCGTTCAGGTTTTACAAGGCACAACTCATAGTGCCGGCAGCAGCCCAAGTCTTGTGGCAAGTTTTGGCGTAAGCAAGGCTAATTTAACGGCAGGCGATAATTTCAAGCTTAATTTCAAGCTTTCAAACAAGAGTGCACAGTACAACGTCAATAACGTAAACATCAAGCTTGCAGGCGGTGATGCATTTTCAATTGCAAGCGATGTTGACACAATTTATAAATCAAAAATCAATAAGGCTTCAAGTGCAAATTTTTCTAAGCAGTTTATTTGTAACAAAGGAATTTCAGGCGGAATGTATCCTATCACGGCAAGTGTGACATACGAATATATTGTAAACGGAGAAAAGCAGCAAGGCACAGCGGAGTTCACCTTCAGCATCAAAGTTAATTCAAAGAAAAGCTCTAAAAAAGCAAGTGAATTAACTCCTCAGCTTATTGTTTCAAGTTTTAGCTATGGCAAAGAGTCAGTTTCAGGCGGTAAAGAATTCACTTTAAGTTTTAATATCAAAAATAATTCATCATCAATAAAGGCGCAAAACATTCTTATTAAGCTTGCAGGCGGTGACAGTTTTGTTGTTGCAGACGGAACAGATACAATTTCAATTAAATCAATTAAGCCGAATGCAACAGTAAATGTCAGCAAAAAATTCAATTGCTTAAGCACAGCTACATCAGGCGTTTATCCTATTACCGCTACTGTATCATATGAATATATAGAAGGCGGCAAGCAAAGCGGTTCTAGCGATTTAACAATGAGCATACCGGTTGTTCAGCCTGACAAGGTGCAATTTCAGCAAATTGCTCTTGCCGACAAAACAATAAATGTCAGCGAGGAAAACGATTGTGCATTCCAAGTAATAAATATGGGTCAAACAAAACTTTCAAACGGTACAGTCAAGCTTCTCAACGAAAAAGGCAAGGAGATAAACAGCGCTTACATAGGTAACATTGATGCAGGCGGACAGTTTGTAAGTAACTATACCCTTCCTGTTACATTTGATAAAACAGGAGATTACAAACTCACTCTTGTTTTTGAATATGAAAATGAGAATATGGACAAAAAATCTATTGAACAGGAATTCAAGGTAACAGTTCAAAAAGAGGAAGACCCATTTGACAAAACTGGTGAAAATCCTGAAGACAACGGCAAAGATGAAGAAGACCACAGCAATACAAAAAAAGTTATTTTAGGCTCGGTTATCGGCGGTGTTATCTTAGTTGCCGCAATTGTAAGCACAATTGTTATTAAAAAGAAAAAGCACAAGAAAGGCAGTGTAAAGTTCGATGAAAAAATCTGACCTCTTTGCAATGGCTTGGGAAAACCTGCGAAATCGAAGAACGAGAACAAGGCTCACAATCGCAGGCGTGGTTGTAGGCACTTGTGCAATTATAATAATGGTTTCAATCGGCGTCGGCATTGATAAAATGATTACCTCACAGTATCAGTCTGATTCAACGCTTAACAAAATTACCGTTTACCCAATGGGAGATTATACGAACGATTCGGGAGAGGTACAAAAGGAAATGCCGTTTGACGACAGCGCAGTAAATTACTTTTCCAAGCTTAACAATGTTAAAACGGTTGTACCAACTCTTGAAGTAAGCTCATACATCAACATTTCACACGGAAAATATACATATAACAGCTCTGTATACGGTATTCCGCTTAAAGAAATGGAAATGCTTGGCTATAAAACCGACCAAGGCGGTTTTGATAAGTACAGGGAAAAGAATGCGGCCTTATTCGGAAATCAAATAATACAATTTTTTTCGGACAGTCAGGGCAACAATCCGAAATACAAATATGATGAAAACTATAACATCAGCGAGAGTGAGTTTGATTTTATGAAGGACACCTTTACCTTCTGCGCAAAAAATCAAAACAGTGACTCCGAAGGCGGCAACTATTCTCTCACTCAAGAAAACGGCAATGACGAAAGCTCAACCGTTTCACCATCTCAGCCGTCAAACGGTTCATCATCTCAGCCGTCAAACGGCGGCACGCAAAGGTTTAATGTTATAGGTACATTAAAAAAGGCAAGCAACGACTCTGAGGCAGCAACGGCAATTTATATTGACCTTGATTTAGCAAAGCAAATTATCAACGAAAGCATCAGATTAAGCAATATAAGAAACTACAAATTAAAATATTCCTCAATTAATGTTTATTGCAACGACTCAAAGGATGTTGCGGCGGTAAAAAAGGAAATCCAAGATAAAGGCTACAGTTGTTCAACAGACGACGAAGGATTGCAAGAGCAAAAAAAGGTAATGCGAGTTGTTCAGCTCATCTTAGGTGCTATCGGTGCGGTTTCAATGTTCGTTGCGGCATTCGGCATCAGCAACACTATGGTTATGAGTGTTTTTGAGCGTACAAAGGAAATCGGCATTATGAAGGTTCTCGGCTGCGACATTAAGGATATCAAGGATATGTTCCTTTATGAAGCAGGAATTATCGGGCTTTTCGGCGGAACGATAGGAATAATCATAAGTTATATCATTTCAATTATAGCAAACCTTGTTGCCAAAAAGGTCATGAGTGGTATGATCGACACAAGTATGGGTGCAAAAATTTGCGTATCGTCAATTCCGTTATGGCTTGCAGTTTTAGGCATTGCCTTTTCAGTCGGAGTAGGTGTGCTTGCAGGTCTTTCCCCTGCTAACAAGAGCGTTAAGGTAAGCGCACTTACAGCGATACATAACGAATAAGAGATGTTTATGAAAAAGACAAAAAATATTAAGAAAAGCATAGCAAAAATAATCTTTATATTATATTTACTTCTTGTTTGGTTGTTTTTTATCGACAGAGGCTTGATTATTCACAAGCTTTTCGGCGCATATTGGTCATTCATAAGGCCTTTGGGATTTCGCAGTATAAACCTTTCTCCCTCTTTTAGCACAATGCTTAGCGAGGGAAAGGACGTGTTTGTTTTAAATCTTGCGGCGTTTATACCTATGGGATTTTTTATCTGCCTGTTCACTAAGGGCAAAAGCAAGTATAAGCACGTGTATCTAATATTTGCAATCCCCGTTTTAATTGAATTGCTTCAATATATTTTTGCAACCGGTGCACTTGATATTAATGATATAATTCTTAATGTAATCAGCGGTGTTATCGGCGTTACAACTTATGCGATAATTCATAAAATTAAACAAAGATAGCAAAAAAGCCTTGCATACGCAAGGCTTGTTGCATTTAATGTCGGCACAAGCGATATGTAACTTGCGCTTCACTATATTAATTTAACCGAAACGAGTTGGTAGCGATACTAAGCCGTTGCGAGGACGTTTACAACCGAGCAGGTGACTTGAGCGTGACTCGTTTCGCAAAGGAGGAGCAGTGGAATGAGTGCGAGGTGACTTTCTGATTAAATATAAAAAGAAAGTCGCCGCAAGCGATATGCAACTTGCGACGACGTGGTCTGCCCGGAGAGATTCGAACTCTCGGTCTTTAGAATCGGAATCTAATGCATTAGCCACTGTGCTACGGGCAGAAATATATTATTGTTACTATTCGGGCAACGCAAATCTCGTTCGCATTGCCCGAATTATATTTTATCAGGAATGCCGTTTTCGGCATTTCTTTTGTTTTTAAATAAAATCACATTTTTTTCAATCTGATAACATTCCAGCTAAACGGCTTAATTTGGGCTGTAAGCGTTTTATCGTCAAACTCAGGCAATGGATTGTTGTGCGGTTTAACAAAAGGATTTTCAAACGAATTGACGTCGTTTTTATCATATCCGTCCATTGAAATAAATTCAAAAGGCTTATATCCGTCAAAATCAAGAAGATTCACATCAAGCGTCATACCTTCGTTCATTGACTTATTAACGCAGAAAACGGTCATTTCCTCGTTTTCCTCATCAAAGGTCGCAATTGACTCAAGGAAAGGTACGTCAGTGTAAGCCTTGCAGTCATACTTAGGGCTTGAAATAATAGGATTAAGCGCAACGCCTCTGCCAAAATTGCTTAAATGCTCAAAAGGATAAAAAATTGTTTGCGCAAATATTCCTCCGCCTGTTTGGGTGAAAATAGGAGCAATAACATTAACAAGCTGAGCAAGGCAAGCAATTTTAATCCTATCGCAATGGCGAAGAAATGTTATAAGCATTGAACCGACAAGAAGTGCATCTTCAAAATTATAAATATCTTCAAGCCTTGGCGGTGCAATTGACCATCTTTCATAAGGTGCATTATTTGAATGATACCAAACATTCCATTCATCAAAGGAAAGCATCATAGTCTTTTTAGAATGTTTCTTTGCCTTAATATAATCGCAAACGCAGGTGACAGTATGTATAAATTCCTCAAGCTGGAGAGTGTATGAAAGATAACTCATAGTATCGCCGTCGTGGTTGCCGTAATATTGGTGAAGCGAAACATAGTCTACGCTGTCATAAGCAATATCGAGTGATTCAGCCTCCCACTGACCAAAGGTCTTGGAATTAACGCTTGATGAGCCGCAAAGCACGGTTTCAATGGTGGGGTCGGTCCACTTCATCATTTTTGAAGCTTCAAGAGCAACCCTGCCATATTCAGTCGCAGTCTTAGCTCCCATCTGCCAAGCGCCGTCCATCTCGTTGCCAAGACACCAAAGTTTGACATCCCAAGGCTCGTCATATCCGTGCTTTTTTCTTAAATCCGACCACGCAGAGCCTGATTTATGATTAGTATATTCCACAAGATTTCTCGCTTCGTCAGCACCTCGAGTGCCAAGGTTTACTGCCATCATACATTCGGTATTCGCCTTTTTACACCATTTCATAAACTCGTTTGTTCCGAAATAGTTAGGCTCAGTAGTGCCCCAAGCAAGGTCAAGACGTTTAGGTCTTTTTTCAACAGGGCCGACACCGTCCTCCCAATTATAGCCTGAAACGAAGTTGCCGCCGGGATAGCGAACGATAGGCACATTAAGCTTTTTAACAAGGTCTATAACGTCACCTCTAAAGCCATCCTCATCCGCTGTCGGGTGATCAGGTTCATATATTCCGCCATAAACGGCACGGCCGAGATGCTCAATAAATGAGCCGTAAATTCTTTTGTCAATCTCGCCTATTTTAAATTCCTTTGCAAGAGTAATTTTCGCCTTCATTAATTTTTCTCCTCTTTAATATTTTTATGCTTTTTTAGCTTATCCACATTCAAATTCACACACAAAATACCGAGGCAAACAAGAACAAGTGCTATAATTGTAAGCCATAATTGCTGTGAAAGATGTTCCTTAAGAATAATTGACGACAATGCAAATCCGAAAACAGGAGTCATAAAGCCGAAAACGGAAACATTTGAAACATCATTGTATTTAAGCAAAATTCCCCAAATTGTATATGCGCAAGCAGAAAGAAGCGCAAGATAAATTACAACGCCAAAAGCCGGAAAAGAAGTAACCTTAAACCTGCCTCCAAAAATAAGGCCTGCCAAAATCATAACAGCTCCACCGAGCATAAACTGATAACCGCTCAAGGCAACAGGACTTTCGCTTTTTGAATATCTGCTGACAAGCACACTTGAAAATGCATAAGAAAGCGCAGATAGAATAATAAATCCCTCTCCGTTAAACGCAAATGAGCCGACTTGAGAACCGGAGGTAATGTTTATAAGCACAACGCCGACAAATCCTATTATACAACCGATAATTTTATTTATTGTCAGCTTCTCCTGCTTGAAAATAAGGCAGGAAATAAGCACGGCAAAGAATACGCTTGTAGAATCTAAAATCGAGCTTTTTGAGCCTGTAGTGTGCGCCAAGCCTATATAAAAAAATACATATTGCATAACTGTTTGGAAAACGGCAAGAACTGCCACATTTTTCCAATTTTCCTTTTTCTTAATCACAATAAATTTATCGGCAAAAATGCTGCCCAAAAGAATTGTGAAAAAGCCTGCCAGGAAAAATCTGATGCCGGCAAAAAGAATTTGCGATGATGTATCGTTGCCGGCTATATTCAGAAAATTATATCCTATTTTAATAACAGGAAACGCACTTCCCCACAATGCACAGCAGAGCATTGCGGCAAGCGCAACATTTATTTTTTTAGTAAATATTTTTTTCATTTTATTATGCCTTTAAAATTTCAAATTTATTTATCGACGACAAATGTCCGCCTTTTTGTTAAAATTTATTTTGTTGTGCTTCCGAAGCCGCCGTCACGAACACCGTCAGCCTCATCATCAACGGTAATACCGAACTGAGTAAAAATACCCTGAGCAAATCCATCGCCTGCCGCAACCTCAGCCTTATGACCGTCATCGTGGGCGTCACAGCTTATTTTAATCATAATATGGCCCTCGTTTGAGGAATTATAATAATCCGAATCAATAATTCCGACTGTATTGTCAAGCTGACAGCGATGCTTAAAACCGAGACCTGAGCGTGGATAAATTGAAAGAACCCAGCCCTCGTCAATTTTTGAGCGAATACCTGTCGGAACAAGAGTCGATTTTCCTTTTTCAAAGCAAATGTTTGCCGGAGCATAAAAGTCATATCCTGCCGAGCCTGTTGTTGCTCTTTTAGGAAGCTTAATGCTGTCATACACATCCTTTACGTCATTTGTATCAGGGAAATTTTTAAGCCAATCTTTTTCAAACTGCTCAAAGGAAACCTTTTCAAATTTAGCTATTTTCATCATTTATTATCAATCCTTTATATGCTTTTTAATTATCTTAACACATATAAAAAAATAAAACAATCTTATTTTCATTCTCTTTTTAAAAAAATAAGAAATTAATAAGATTGTTTGAAAAATCAAGTATTTTTATTGTTATATTCAATAATACTGTTTATAATCCGAAGCTTACTGTTAATGCGTGGTCAACCTTGCCCATATCCGTATTATCAAGGCTTCCCATTTTTTCCTTAAGTCGCCTTTTGTCGATTGTTCTCACTTGTTCCAAAAGCACAACGCTGTCCTTTGCAAGTCCGCAATTGCCTGCATCAACCTCAATATGCGTTGGAAGTGCATTTTTATCCTTTTGCGATGTAATAGCAGCGGCAATAACGGTCGGTGAAAACTTATTTCCCACGTCATTTTGAACTATCAAAACAGGTCTTACTCCGCCCTGTTCACTGCCTACAACGGGACTAAGGTCTGCATAGTAAATTTCGCCTCGTTTAATAAGCAAAATAATCACACCTTTGTACTGTTAAATATCTTTAAGGCTTTACCTTACGTTATTATGATTACCTGATTTAATCAATTTTAAACATCACATTCCATTATATGTAAATAAAAATATTATGGCAAAAAAGAATATTAAACATAGAATAAAGAGTAAATCTATACAGAAAGGTGAATTTTATGGAAAAATATACAGAGCTTTTCAAGCCCTCTTTTTTAAAAAACGAAATGCGTCCGGCTATTCCTGTTGACGCAACTCCGACCATGGCATATATACCGCTCCAGCTTGATTTAATGAGCTATGAAACAGACAAAGCACTCAACACAGGCACGCTGTTTCCTACTCTTGACAAACCGTTTTTAGGCAGGAGGGCAAAATAATGGAAAAGAAAAAGCTTTTAAAAAGACTTTCAGCCCTCGGCTTTGCAATGTATGAATGTCGGCTTTACTGCGACACCCACCCAAACGACACCGAAGCGCTCCAAATGCTCAATGATTACAAGAGCAAGTACGAGGCGGTTAAGGCAGAATTTGAAAAGCAGTACGGTCCGCTGACTTTAAACGGCTTTAACAGCGACGAATGGCTTAAGGACCCGTGGCCGTGGGACATCGTCGAATGAAACTACGTACTTGAATGAATTTCTGCGAAATTCATAGTAAGTACTCCGAATTTCCACTTGCTACGAAACAGTACACTGTACTGTTTCTCCCAAATCCACAAGTGTATTTGGAGCCACGTGTCTCTTGTGCTTCGCACAATTCACTCCTCTCAAAATCTGTCGTACAGTAGTGCGTCAGATTTTGTATTTTAGACGAGCGAAAGACACTCCGAATTATTCTCCTCTTCCCCAAAAAGCTTACGCTTTCCGGGGACCCCGATTGATTTTCACTCCGTGTTTGAATGAATTTCTTTCGACGTAGGGGCGATTATCAATCGCCCGATACAATATCAAAAGCGCCCTATGGTAAAAGCTGAATGCTATACCACAAGGCGCTTAAATTATAACTATTTTGTTTTAACTGTTTTGGTTTTTGACCAAGAGGAATAAACTTTTTTGCCGTTTACCATCTTATAAGAACGCATACGAACATAATATTTTTTCTTTTTCTTAAGCTTTTTAACCGTAAGTTTCGTTGTGCTTGATTTTTTTATATTTACTTTCTTTGCTTTTTTAAACTTCTTGCTTGTTGAATACTGAACCTGATATCCTTTTACATCTTTTATCTTCTTCCATTTAAGTATAAAAGACTTTTTGCCTTTTTTAAGCGACTTAATTGTCGGCTTCTTAGGCTTGGAAGCACTTTTAAGAGTGGAAGTTGAGGATGAGGAATTACCATTGGGAGTAACCGAATTAACTACCGTCTTTGTAGGCTCTTTGACAGGAGTAGGTGTTAAATTTGAAATTGTAACGCTCTTATTATCATTGAGTGTTACGGTTGCTTGTGAATCATTAGCCGCCGTCGCATTTGTATTGCTTACGGTTGTGCCGAACTCCTCTGCCCAAAAATGGATATACTTTGCTCCGTCAAAATAATAAATATGAGCAATGCCGACTGCGGTATAGCGAGGGTCAAGCATTGCACGTCTGTGACCCTGACCGGCATAATATTCATTGTCTTCACGCCAAGCGTTGTGAACAGCAGCGGCATTATCAACTATATTTTGACCTTGATAAGTAATTTGAGCAATATTTTCGCCTTTGCCGTTTGAAGTATAGCCGTAATCGCTGTAAGCAGTGAATACGCTTGAGCCGTTAGGTCTTTTGTGCTCATAAAGATAAATAAGTTCACAGGCTCTTTGCATGGCAATTTTTTCAAGAGTATAGTCATACTGAAGAGGAGAACAAGTCACGTAGGTTTTGGCAGTATTATTACTGTTCCAATACCACGCATCCCCGCTTGACCTGAAAGAATTAATCATATTTAAAACAGTTCTTGCATTGCTCTGTTCAAATTTAACGGTGGTGCTCGTTGCGGCATAGGCATTAATACCCACGCACGAAAAGGCACTTAAAAGCATAACAAATGATAAAAATATACTAATCAGCTTTTTCATTTCATTCTCCTTTATATAATATTAGGCGACTACTGCAAAACAGATAATCGCCCCAACTCATTATATTACATCTTTGAAATTTCGTCCCTAAAAGCCTCAACGCTGTCGAAAGCCTTATAAACGGACGCAAAACGAACATAGGCAACCTCGTCAATATTTTTAAGCTTTTCCATAATAAGCTCGCCTATTCTTGCCGAAGTAACCTCACGGTCGATAGCAGACTGAAGCGTAGCCTCAATCTCAGATATAGCGGTTTCAAGTTCGTTGATAGTGACAGACCTTTTTTCGCATGCACGAAGCATACCCTTTAAAATCTTGTTTCTGTCAAATACCTCACGGCTTTTATCCTTTTTAATTACGATAATAGGAACATCCTCAATAACCTCATAAGTTGTAAAACGCTTAGAGCATCTGAGACATTCTCTTCTTCTTCTGATTCGCTCGTTTTCATCAGTCGGGCGGGAATCAATAACCTTGCTTTCCTCATAGCCACAAAACGGACATCTCATAATTAATCATCCTCCATATTTGATGATAATTAATTATAACACAATATATAGATAATTGCAAGTATTTTAACTTTACACCAATATATAGTTAATGGTTAGCGTTTTTTAACTCATCTTCCTTTTTATTGTATAAGAACATCCAAATAGCCATTGAGCAAATAATTATATAGCCTAAAATCGACCACAAGTCAGGAAGCTGATGGTCAAGCAAAAAATAGCCGCCTATTGCCGTAAAGATAACATTTGAATAATCATAAACGCTGATTTTACTGCTTGGAGCGAAAGTATAAGCGGAGGTGATGCCAAACTGTCCTCCTGCTGCGCACACACCCACAAGAATTAAGCATATCCACTGCTTTGCCGTCATGGGAGTAAAACTGAAAATCAAAAACGGCGCCGTGCAAATCACGGAGAAAAGCGAAAAGAAAAACACAGTAAACGTTCCGTTCTCGCCCTTATTTGCCATGTGCCTTACACAAGTATACGCCGCACCTGCACCGACGCCGCCCAAAAATCCGGCGACACTCGGTAAAAGTTCGACATTTGAAAGAGTAGGTTTAATTACAAAAAGCGAACCTGCAAATGCAATCGCAATAGCAAGCGCTTGCTTAGGCTTGAATTTTTCTTTAAGAAATATATATGAAAAAATGAGCGTAAAAAAAGGGCTCATTTTATTAAGCATAGCCGCATCGGAGGTTGATGACATCTTAGTTGTTGCATAGAAATTGCCTATCATACCGGAAAGACCGAGCGATGAGCGTAAAATGTGATATTTAATACAGCCCTTATGCGGCTTAAATGACTGCTTACTTTTTGCAAGAGTAACAGTGGCAATAGCAAGTGCAACAAGGTTTCTGAAAAAGACCTTTTGCATAACAGGAGCATCACCTGACATATTGATAAAAATACTCATTCCGCTGAAGCTCAATGCGGAAAAAAGTATACACATTATACCCTTGGCAGTATTATTAGTTTTTTTCATATCGTTTCCAAATAAGCCTTACTTTCTCTTAATTCCTTTTCAACGTCAAAGCCGAGAGAATATATTTCCGTCATATAAACGCCCTGATAATTTGCGCTTTCAAGGATATTTTTCATTTTATTATAATCAAACGTGCCCTTCCCCGGAGGCAAGCAATCACGCTGTGCATTATTATCACTTATATGCATATGAACAATTTGATTTTTAAACTCCTCTAAAAATTCAAACGTGTTTTGCCCTGCTCTTACAGTCTGTTTAATATCAAAAACCATATGGAAGTCATCGCCGAGAGCATCCCTCATTTTCTTGCAAAAATCAATGCTCTCACTTTTAAATCTGTTTACATTTTCTTGGCAGACGGTTACACCCTCACGCTTTCCGATTTCGATAAGCTTGTTAAACCTGTCAAAATATCTTTCATCCGGAATAGGAATCTTAGGGTGTGCAACCGCACCGTGAATAACAACATATTCAGCGCCTAAAACTGCGGCAGCATAACACGTTTTATCATAAATAGAAATAAAGTCATCAAACCGTCTTTGATAATCGGTAAAAATGCAAGAACTTTCCATAAAGCTTGAAAACGGATGAACAGACACAATATCTGTTCCTCCGTCTTTAGCAATGGTGTTAAGTTGTTTTAAAAAAGGCTCTTCAAGCTCTGAGGGTGCATTCATAAACACCTCGGCATATTTATACCCAAGCTCGCATACCTTTTTAAGCGCCTTTTCCGTTTCAAGCGGATAAAAGCACGCTGTTGACGCACCAAATTTCATATCATTAACCCACAAGCTTTTCAATACAAGCAATTTGAGTACAAATGCAAAGAAGCTCTGCCGCCATATCTAATTCATCGATAGGAGGGAACGACGGTGCAATACGAATATTACTGTCACTCGGGTCAAAACCGTACGGATATGTTGCACCTACGCTTGTAAGTGTGACACCTGCCTGCTTGCAAAGTTCGCCTACTCTTTTAGCGCAGCCCGGCATAACATCAAGGCTGATGAAGTAGCCACCCTTTGGATTAAACCAAGAAGCAATACCCTTGCCGCCGAGTTCATTTTCAAGATGATTCAATACCATATCAAACTTCGGCTTAAGAATTGCAGCGTGCTTTTTCATATGAGAAAGAATACCGTCTGCATTCTTAAAGAAAGCAACGTGGCGCTGTTGGTTCATTTTATCATAGCTGATTGTTTCAACATTAAGTCTTTTCTTAATTGCGGCAATATTGTTGTCGCTTGCAATAATAGCAGAAACACCTGCACCTGGGAATGTGATTTTAGAAGTTGAGCAAACTTCAATAACCATATCCTCGTTATTATATTTAGGAAGAACGTCAAAAATATTTAAAAGTTTATCGCCGTTATCGGTAAGCTCGTGAACGCAATAAGCATTATCCCAAATAATTCTAAAGTCCTCAGCGGCAGGATTTAATGCTGCAATACGCTCAACAACCTCATCGCTGTAGGTAATACCCTGAGGGTTTGAATACTTAGGCACGCAAAACATACCCTTAACGCTTTCATCCTCAATAAGTTCCTCAATAACATCCATATCAGGACCATTTTCAAGCATAGGAACATTAATCATTTTGATTCCGAAATGCTCGCAAATTGTGAAATGCCTGTCATATCCCGGAACAGGACATAAAAACTTAACCTCGTCAAGCTTTGACCAAGGAGTTGAACCTGCACCCTTAACATAGCACTGAGCAATATAATCAAACATAAGATTAAGGCTTGCCGAAGGACCTATAACAACATTTTTTGCATCAACGCCCATTAACTCTGCAAAAAGAGCTTTACAGCTCGGAATACCGTCAAGAATGCCATAGTTTCTGTAATCAACACCGTCAACAACATAATCCTTGCAATCAAGCATACCCATAGAAAGGTCAAGCTGTTCTTTGCACGGCTTACCACGGCTCATATCAAGTTTGAGATTCTTAGCCTTAAAAGCATTGTATCTTTCATCAAGCGCCTTTTTTTCATCAAGGAGCTGTTCCTTTGTCATTTCAGAATAAAGCATTATATTTCCTCCATATTTTCAAATATAATTTATTTTACCACACAAAAGCGTTTTTTTCAAAGTGCAATAGAGAGAATATTAGACGTATATGCTCATTATTATTATTTAATTTATACAAAACAAATATATTTGATTCTGATTTTTATTTCACATCAATAAATGAACAATAGATATTTTTGATATCTTCTTCTGTTAATTTCAGCGGAAAATTTTGAAGCCTTTGGATATTAACGCCGTGGATTGTTTCGTCGAACTGTGCTTTAGTCATAGTTAAATCATCGAAAAGTCCCAATTTTGAAAGAAAATTAATAAAGCCGTCAGCATCAAAACCTGTGATTTCTCTTGTTTCTTTCATTAATTCGTTAAGTTTGTTGCTTTCTTCCATAAATTTCCAAATATACGCAAGACTGACCGCCACCGCTCTGCCGTGATGAAACCCTTTTAATTTATGAAGCTTATAGCTGAAAGCGTGCGGCGCAGTGGTTCTTGCAAGATTAATTGCCTTTCCTGCAAGCATACTGCACTCAAGCATAGGCTCAAATGTGCTGTCATCATTTTCAATATACCTTGCAAAATTATCATTAAAAAGGGAAAGTGCTTTTTTGCTGTATTTTCTGCTTTCGTTCGTTGCATCAACCGACCAAAAAGCCTCGACGCTGTGGCAAAATGCATCAAGTGAGGTGACAACCTTTTGCTCATAAGGCAAAGATTTAAGCGTGGTATAATCAAATATTTGGAAATTCGGGATTATGGAATAATCACTGACAGACTCCTTATCCTTATTTCTATACAAAACGGAAAAACGAGTGACCTCTGCTCCCGTTCCCGCAGTGGTTGGCACTGCCAAAATATCAAAATCAAGTTTTGAATAAAATTTAATTCCCTTAGCAGTATCAATCGCACTTCCGCCGCCTACTGCAACAACAAAATCGCATCCGTTTGCTTTATATGCTTCAATTCCATTTTCCACAGAGCTTACCTCCGGGCACGGCTCAAACGAAGCAAAGCTTACACTTTTAATATTAATTTCATCAAGGGCTTTACGGTAGCCATATCTGTCATAGTCTTTCGAGCAGACAAAAAGTACCTTTTGAGGATTTATTTCAAGCGTTTTATTTTTAAACTCATCAAGAAAAATCTGATTATTATATTTCATAGCGCACCTCTTAAATTTTATATTATAAGTTTAACATAAATAAGCAAAAAAATAAACCTCCCTGCTGCACAAATGAAGCAAGGAGATTTAATTATAACAAAATATTATTTAGCCAAACTGCCGACGAGCATCATATAATCGCCGATTTGAACACCGAATTCGGGAGCACCCTCCATAATAAGCTGCTTATTAGCAGTCATTTGGAACATATCACCCGTGCCGAGCAATATTTTGAGAGCAGAGGTTGCGCAGTCGAATTTCATACAGAAAAACGGCTTTGCACGTTTGTATTCTCCCCTGCCAGCTCTTGACTTGCCTGCCTTAACACGCATATATGCAGTACATTCCGGATGACCTTCAACCGCCCATTGATAGCAACGGTCAGGGCTTTTAAGCGCCCAATCGTGAACTTGCGGGTGGCCCATTTTATTAAGCTGTGAAATGCCTGAGGAAAGCAAATAGAAATAAAGCTTGCAAAGAAGAAGCGAAAGTTCCTCATCATCCTCAGGTGGCGTTGAAATGCTCAAAAGCGATGACATTTTCAGCAAAACAGCCATAAATTTCAAAAACTTGCCCATCGACTTAATCTTCATTTTAGGAAGAGAAGTCATTTTGCCCTTCATAAACTCGTTCATCTTTTCCATTGAAGAGAAAGCGAGTTCGGCATCAATTTTTTCCTGACCGAGATATTCGCCGAGCTTAACACTCCATTCACCGTTTTCAACGATAAAATGGACTGCTTCCTTATCTTCGGCATTAACCTTAGCAGAAACCTGATAGATTGCATTTACACCCTCAAATTTCTTTTTAAGTTCAGGCACGTCGGTCGCAATAGTTTTCATAAGCGGTAATGCTGCCGCCATAAATATTTTATTAGTATAGCGAGTTTCGTCACTTGCCATAAGATACACTCCTTTCGATTGATGATGATAATATTAGGAACAAATCAGAACTCATCGTCCCAAGCATCATCTGCTTCAAAATCTGCGTGCATCAATTCCTGAATAGCGGCGCTGATACCGTTTGCATCAATACCGGCAATAGCAAGAAGATCCTCCTGCAAGCCGATAGTCGAGAAAGCGTTTTGATGGCCGAGCATCTTGAAAGCGCAAGCCTTACCGCTTTTAGCAACAACCTCAGCAACGGCTGAGCCTAAGCCGCCCATAACCTCGTGGTCCTCAACAGTAATAATTCTTCTTGTATCCATAATAGCAGACATAACAGCATCTTCATCAATCGGCTTAATAGTATGCATATTAAGAACTCGTACCTTCAAGCCTGCATCAGCTTCAGCCATACGTGCAGCCTGCATAGCCTCAAATACGCAAGAACCGCAGGCAATAACGGTAATATCCGTACCCTCGTTCATAACGGTAGCTTTATCCCACTCAAAATTACAATCGGCAGGCGATTTGTAAATAACTTGGTCAAAGCCACGGTTAATTCTGATATAAACCGGACCTGGGATATCATAAGCAGCTTTAACTGCATGATATGTTTCCGAGCCGTCGCAAGGACAAATAACTGTCATATTCGGCAAAACTCTCATACAAGCCATATCAATAAGAGAGTGGTGAGTAGAGCCTGCCTGACCGAATGATGTACCTGCATGGGTTGCAATAATCTTTACCGGAACATTTTGATAGCAAATATCAGTATGAACCTGGTCAAGTGAACGAGCAGACGCAAAGATAGCAAAGGTAGAAGCAAACGGAATAAGTCCGTTTTTAGCCATACCTGCGGCAACGCCGAAAAGATTTTGCTCGGCGATACCTACATTAAAAAATCTGTCAGGGAATTTTTCACCGAACATACCAATTTTAGTTGATTTAGCAAGGTCGGCAGTAAGAGCAACAACGTCTTTGTGCTCTTCGCCAAGTTCGCAAAGTGCGATACCGTAGCATTCGGCAGTTGAAAGCTTTGTGGTATCAGTCATCGTATATGTCATTCCACCCATAATTTACGCCTCCTTCTCTGCTCTGTCGCAACGTTCTTTGTAATATTTATCAAGACTTGCATAAGCCTGCGCAGTCTTTTCCTCATCAAGTGAGCCGTAATGCCATAAGTAATTATCTTTCATAAAGTCAACGCCTTCACCCTTGAAAGTATCCATAACAATAGCGGTTGGCTTATCGCCACCGTTTTTATGGTTTTCAATAGCCCATTCAATAGCGTCGTTAAGTTCCTTGAAATTATGACCGTCAACACGTTTTACATTAAAGCCAAAAGCCTCAAATTTCTTGTCAACAGGCTCAACCTTCATCTCGTCGTCAACCCTACCGTCAATCATACACTTATTGACATCGGCAAGAACAACAACATTAGAAAGCTTGAACTGAGCGGCACTCATGGCAGCCTCCCAATTTGAGCCTTCATTAAGCTCACCGTCGCCTGTCAAAACATAGTTCATATAGTCAATGCCGTTCACTCTGCCTGCAAGCGCAAAGCCGACAGCGAGAGAAAGACCGTGGCCGAGCGAACCTGTTGAGCAATCGATGCCTCTAACTTTATTACAGTCAAGATGCATACCAATCTTTGCTCCGGTAAGGTTAAAGATTTTAAGCTCATCAATCGGCATAAATCCATAATCGCAGATAACAGGCGCATAGCCTACTGCAGCATGGCCCTTTGAGAGAACAAATCTGTCTCTGTCAGGCAAGTTTGGATTGTTAACGTCGATTTTCATGAAACGGTGGTACAAAATAGTCATAGCGTCCATTGCGCTCATTGCACCGCCGAGGTGACCCGAACCGCCCCAAATAGCTGTTTGGATTGTGAGTCGTCTTAATTCATCTGCCTTTTTTTCAAGGCGTAGCCACTCTGCTTTATCGAATGGCTTGTAGTTAGCCGGCATAAAAAATACCCCCATTATTATATTTTTAATTTTGCCAATTACGTTTAAATATTATTCGCCGATATTATTTGATTAGACCTGGAATTTCAGGATGCCTTTCAGCCACAACAGAGAATGCATCCTCGGCAATATCAATTGCAAGCTTAATGTCATCGTCTGTTACAGCAGCATTCATAAAGTGGTTATGGTGAGATGCAAGGAAAAGACCCCTTGATACACATTCTGCAATCCACTCCTGATGAAGCATAAGGCTGTCATCATTAGCAATTCTCAAATAAAACAGCGCAGGCTCACCTGATACAACAAGGTCGAAACCATGTTCCTTACCTGCTGCCTTAAAGCCGTCCGTAAGCTTAGTACCCATTTCCCTAAACATTTTAGGCGTATCAAGCTTTTTCATCTTAGGAATACAAGCAAGGCAAGCAGCAAAAGGCTCTGCACTCATCCAATATGAGCCTGTATATACAACAGATGACGCCGTGTTTTTCATATGTTCCTGACCGCAAACGCAAGACATATTATAGCCGTTTGCAAGTGCCTTACAAAAACAGATAAGGTCTGCCTTAAAGCCGTAATAATGGTCTGAGCCGGCAAGGTCAAGACGGAAACCCGTACGTACATCATCAATAATAAGAACCATACCGTGGTCGTCGCAGAATTTACGAACCTTAGCCCATTGCTCCTTAGTTGCACAAACATTATCAAAGAAATTGCCGTGGTCATAAGGCTGAGCAATAAGGCCGGCAACATCACCGCCGCAAGCGTCATAAGCCTCCTGCATAGTGTCCATATCAAACCAAGGAACTACAATATTATTTTCAACCTCTTCAGGGAGAATACCCGGATAGTCAATCTTTTGTGCCCACTGGAAATCACCGTGATAATATCCCTTGAAGAACATCATCTTCTTTTTGCCTGTATGAGCACGGGCACACATAACGCTGAAAGTGGTGGCGTCCGAGCCGTTTTTCATAAAGAAAGCCCAATCAGCCGTAGCAACAGTATCTTTAAGAAGCTCTGCACACTCTACCATTTTATATGACGGAGAAGTAGTGCAGTTACCCCTTTTAAGCTGTTCCATAGCTGCTTTATCAACATCATCGTCGCAATAGCCCAAAACATTAGGACCGTAAGCACACATAAAGTCAAGATATTTATTTCCGTCAACGTCCCAAAAATATGTACCCTTAGCGTGATCGGACATCAACGGCCATTTGGTTATAGGAAGAAAAAGACCTTCTGACGGACCGAGGTGACCGTACACACCGGACGGAATAGCATCTAATGCCCTGTTGAACCATTCCTGTGATTTTTCGTGCTTATATTCAGGAAATTTACTCATTACTAATCCTCCTTAACCCAAATACATACCGACTCTGTCAAGAATACGGTTTACATTATCGATCATATTAATCATACCGCTCATATAGATATTGCCTGCACAAAGCTCAGCCATAGTTGAAGCGGTGCCGTTAAATAAAGCATTGGCAAGGTCGATAGTTTTAAATTCCATAATGGCTCTCGGAGTGTCCGGTTTTTCCTTAATAGTTTCAAAAGTATGGTTGCGCACACGAAGAGTCGCATAGCATACGTCTGTAATACCCATTTGAATATCGCCGTCAACAGTATAAAAAGCAGAATGCTTAGCAACACTGTCGTGGTTTGCAAGAGCAGAGAGCGCACCCGCAATAGTGTAGAAAGTCAAAATAGTTGACTCTTCAAAAAACGCTCTGTTTTTCAGATTTTCCTCACTCGGCATAAGAAGTTCTGTAAGCCTGTTTGTAAGCTTAGTAAACGGGCCGAGCAAAAAAGAAAGCACTTGCGCCACATTCTTGGTTGGCATACCCGGCTTATTATTATCAATAAGCGCATTAAACTTTTCAGGGCTTGCAAAATTCATCTTGCATGTGCAGCCATAGCTTCCCTCGCTGATTGTGCAGCCGTCTTTAGAAAAATGGAAAGTACAGCACGGACCGTTTGCAACTTCAAAGCAAAGTGAAACGGGCTTTTTAAGCGAGCCTACCACTGCCTTTGCCTCGTCATCTATTTCACAAAGATTTTCAAGGCAAGCAAGAACGCCATACATATTTACATATGCCATAGCTTTTGGTTCTTTCAAAATAATTCCTCCTTAAATTTGTAAAAGACTCTATTTCCAAAAAATAGGTATAGCAATCCTACAATATAGTTTGTATAACAAATTATAACACATTTATAAATTTTTGGCAATATCAAACAATAAAATTTGATAAAAAATAAACAAAGCAATTAAAACAGCATTTTAATTATTGCAAGACGAGTACATAATATGTTAAAATAACATTTTAGAGGTGATGAAATGCTAAGCTTCAAGAACGAAACTTTTAAAATATTACAAATTGCCGACACGCAAGAGGGCAAAAAAATAAGCCCTGACACGCTTGACCTTATCAACGCTTCTCTTGACAGGGAAGAACCGGATTTAGTTGTATATTCCGGTGACCAAATCTGGGGAAAAACAACATTTAAAGGAAACCGTGCGGCAGTAAAAAATTCGCTTGATGCACTCACAAAACCGTGCAGAGAAAGAAGAATTCCGTTTACAATCTGCTTTGGAAACCATGACAGGCAGGTTGGCTTATCAAACGAGGAGCAATTTGAAATTTATAAGGAATTCGATTACTTCATAGGTGAAAGCGTCGAAGGTATCGACGGCTGTGCAAACCACGTAATTGAAATTAAAGACGGCGACGAAATCAAATTTTTGCTTTATCTTATCGACAGCCATTCAAGCCTTGAAATCGGGTACGACAATGTTCACGAAAATCAAATTGAATGGTACAAAAACACACGTGACAGTTATGAGAAAAAATACGGTCGTCTTATTCCGTCAATTGTTATTCAGCACATCCCGCTTTGTGAGGTGTTTGAGCTTTTAACAGAGGTCAAAAAAAATACAAAGGGCGCAGTTAGGGGTTTTAGAACTCACGCCAATAGATTTTACATACTCAACAAAGACAAGGTAAACGCCGACGGTTTTATGAAAGAATCCCCTGCCGACCCGCAGGTAAACAGCGGCGAATTTGACGCTTTCAAGGAAAAAGGAGAGGTTGTGGGCGTATATTTCGGTCACGACCACAACAATTCTTTTAACGGCAAGGTTGACGGCATTGACCTCGGTTACACTCAGGGTGCAGGTTTTCACGTTTACGGCCCGGGCAAGGACAGAGGTGTGAGAGTGATTGAACTCAAAAAGGACGGCAGTTTCGGCACTTACGATTTAAGATTCAGAAATCTTGTAGGAAACAAGGTTAAACAACCGCTTAAATATGCGTTTTTCCAAATTATGCCAACTAATACATTTGACGCAATAAACAGAGCAATCAAGTTTTTTATCGGACTCGGAATTGCTGCAATCTTAATAATTATATTGGTATTATTATTTGGATAATATATTTATTAAAATATAAACTTAGCTTTAAGAAAAAAATTCAATATTAAGCATAAAAAAGCAGGATACGAAAATTCATATCCTGCTTTATCTC
>ERZ1034952.107-NODE-107-length-73623-cov-188.839659_pt1 | contig 73623 bp, 62 predicted proteins | sample MGYA00520625_ERZ1034952 | MGnify/ENA primary metagenome ERZ1034952 (study PRJEB33766, sample SAMN09781773) | gut metagenome | biome: gut microbiome | host: Homo sapiens | place: Madagascar | study: EMG produced TPA metagenomics assembly of the PRJNA485056 data...
GGAAGTAGACCGAAGTTAAACCGCTCCACTAGACCGATCTTAGGCGCGCGATCCGCGTAATGCAAAGAATGGATTTTTATCAGTAGCTTTAACAGCATTAGAATCACTACATAAAACGCACTTGCCTTGGGTTAAAGGAGAAGTACCGGTAACGGTGGTCTTGTCTCCATTTGCCTCATATGTAACATCGTTCATTGGGATGATGTTAGTAGTACCCATAAACTCTGCTACAAAGCGGTTAGCAGGTTTCTCATAGATTTTCTCAGGAGTATCAAACTGCTGGATCTGACCGCCTGAAACAATACAAATCTTGTCAGACATTGAGAAAGCTTCCTCCTGATCATGGGTAACAGAGATAGTAGTCATGCCAAGCTTATGAGTAATTCTTTTGATCTCAAACTGCATGTCATGGCGCAGGTTTTTATCCAATGCGCCTAAAGGCTCATCTAAAAGCAGCAATGGAGGGTTATAGATAATGGCACGAGCTAAAGCTACACGCTGCTGCTGACCACCTGAGAGCTGACGTGGATATCTGTCCTCAAGACCTGTTAACTTGATAAGCTCAATCATGTGTTTTACTTTCTTATCAATCTCATCTTTCTTGAGCTTACGGAGTTTTAATGGATAAGCAATATTTTGAGCTACAGTTAAATGTGGAAATAGTGCGTAGTTCTGGAAGAGCATGCCGATGTTACGCTTAAAACAAGGTACTGTGGCAACATCTTTACCGTTAATAAAGATCTTGCCATCGGAGCAACGCTCGAAACCAGCAATGACTTTTAAAAGGGTAGTTTTACCAGATCCTGATGAACCTAGAATTGAGACAAATTCACCAGGCTTACAGACAAGGTTAATATCAGTCAAAGCTCTGAATGTGCCGTAATACTTAGATACGCTTACAACTGATAGCTCCTGACCGATTCCTTTTTGTTCAGTCTCCATGTTATTCTCCGTGATCTTTTCTGACTATATTTATATCTGAATATCTATTTCTGAAAATAGTTGTTTGACAGAACGTTTTTACTTAACGTGTGTAAAAACTTTTTTACTACTATAAGGAGAAAAATATGAGCAAACATATGCTGGTAAATATTGGATCAAGTGTTTATACAAGATATTAAAAATGGTGCATAGTTTAAAAAATTACGAAAATTCAGAATGTTATAAAAGTGGATCTGTATATTTCATTAAACTTAAAGCTTAAATTTTACTTGTTTAATAAAATAACAATGGCTTATAAAAGCTGTCTATATGAGAATATGAAAGGTAATTAAAGGATCATTTACTCTTTTAAAGATAACTTTACGAAAGTTTATTTTTTTGAAAATTCTTAAAGTGCACAATAATAGTTCTCTTATCACTTAACTAAACTTAAGTATTATTTAGTAATCGTAGATTTATCTAATTTAATTAAAACAACTCGCCAAAATTGCGCAATGTTATTTATTAATCCAGAATTTATCAAAAATATCTTTTTGAAAAATAATTAAAAAATCAAAAAAATTTAAAAACTGCTTGTATAGTTAATAATTTTGAGTTTAAATACCTACATAACATATAGGTTATGTAAACAATGAAATGCAACTAACACTCATGTAGTAGTAAAAGGTGCTTATGTTTAATCTTCTTTTGTACTGTTGTAGATAGTTTAAAGGTGCTCTTTAAAGATAAGAGCTTTGAATTGAGGGTATAGAGATTTATGCCCATTCTAATATCTCAACCAAAGGAAAGATAAAAGTGAAAATTTACGACAGTATTACTGACTTGATTGGCAGTACACCATTATTAAGATTAAATGGTTATTCAAATTTTTTAGGCTTAAATAACACCATTATTGCCAAGTTAGAGTCTTTTAATCCAGGAGGATCTGTAAAAGACAGAATTGCTCTTGCAATGCTAAAGTCTGCAATTGCACTGCATAAGGTAAATAAAGATACTCTGATTATTGAGCCTACCTCAGGTAATACCGGTATCGGTTTGGCTGTAGTTGCAGCTTCATATGGTTTAAAACTTGTGATTGTAATGCCTGACAGTATGTCTCTTGAAAGACGAAATCTGTTGAGAGCTTATGGTGTAACATTAGAACTTACACAAGGCTCTTTAGGTATGAAAGGCGCCATTAAAAGAGCTCAGGAATTGCATTTAGCTAATGAGAATTCTTTTATTCCTTCACAGTTTGATAATCAGGAGAATAAGAACATTCACTATCTAACTACAGGTCCTGAAATATACGAGGACACAGATGGCAAGGTTGATGTTCTGGTAGCTGGTGTTGGTACCGGAGGCACTATCTCAGGTACAGGTAAATACTTAAAAGAACAGAATAAAGATTTAAAGGTAATAGCTGTAGAGCCAGCACGCTCACCTTTCTTATCAAAAGGATATACAGGAGCTCATAAAATTCAGGGAATTGGCTCAGAGTTTATCTCCAACAATCTGGATATAAAGCTCATCGATGAAATTATCGATGTAGATGATACTGATGCTTTTAAGACAGCACAGGATTTAGCCAAATTCGATGGAGTACTAGCAGGAGCTTCATCAGGAGCTGCGGTATTCGCTGCTGCGTCTATTGCTAAAAGAAGAGAGTTTCAAGACAAAAATATAGCGGTCCTGCTCCCAGATACTGGTGAGCGTTATCTATCAACTCCGGTTTTTCTAAAGTAGAGCAAGAGCAACAAAAATGATAGATAAACACGAATCAATTACTGCAAAGATTTGCTCATTTGTAAGAGCCTATCACTCAATCTATTCGCATGAAAAGATATTTGATGACTCACTTGCATATGACCTGTTAAGTCAGCATGAGTATTTGAAAGTAGGTCAGTTAATTGAGCATAATTTTGATGTAAATAAGTATGACGATGACTATGTGTTCAATCGCGCTCAAATTGATGACACCGTAAACAGGTTTTTAAGTCCAATACCACTGTCACGCATTAGATACACTGAAGACAGTCTTTATGAATATGCAAAGAAAGGTCCTGTTCAGTATGTGTTATTAGGCGCAGGACTTGATACCTTTGCTTTTAGAAATACCAATTTGAATATTGAGATCTATGAATTAGATCATCCAGATACTGGTTATTACAAGAAAGACAAAATTAAATCACTTGAGTGGGTAGTACCAGAGAACGTGCATTTTGTGCCAATTGATTTTAATACCCAAAGTATTGAAGAGGTGCTTGCAAACTCGAGTTTTGATCCACGTAAAAGGATATTCTTTTCAATCTTAGGTGTTACCTATTATTTAAGTTTAGAGGTCTTCTCTAAGACTATTGAGACCTTGTCATCAATTACCAAAAACGAATCAGTAATCGTTTTTGATTATCCTGATGACACAACATTTACCTCTGATGAGAACTCTGATGTAACTAAGCTTCACCAGATGACAGAGCTTTTAGGTGAAAAGATGGCTCATGGTTACAAATTTTTAGAAATTGAAAAGTGTTTTAAAAACTATAAAGGCAGGGTTTTAGAGCATTTGACACCAGTGGATATCAACAAAAAGTATTTTCAAAATCGACATGATGGCATGCAAGCTTATACAAACGTGCATTTAGTCAAAGGAATAATAGAAAAATAGAGGAAGTTTTAACTATGGCAGATTACAAATTTATCGATTCAGCAGTAATTCACGGTGGTATCAGCACTGATCCTTATACTCAATCAGTAAACGTACCAATTTATCAGACCTCAACTTTCAGACAGGAAGGTATCGGTTTAAATCCAAAGTGGGAGTATGCTCGTACCGGTAATCCAACCCGTGCTGCTTTAGAGGCTTTAATTGCTGAGTTAGAAGCTGGTATAGCTGGTTTTGCTTTTGCCTCAGGAATGGCAGCAGTATCAACTGTGTTAAGCCTCTTTAAATCAGGAGACAAGATCTTAATCTCATCAAATGTTTATGGTGGTACTTACAGAGTTTTAGATAAAGTATTTAAGAACTTTAACATTAACTTTGAGAGTATTGATACTAGTGATTTAGCTTTAATTGAAAGCAAGATCACTCCTGATGTAAAAGCTCTTTATATTGAGACTCCATCAAATCCATTACTTGACATTACTGATCTTGAAGCGGTAGCTAAATTAGGTAAGAAATACAATCTGCTTACCATTGCAGATAACACCTTCATGAGCCCATATTTACAGCAACCAATCAAGTTTGGTGTTGATATTGTTATTCACTCAGCTACCAAGTATTTAGGGGGACACTCTGATTTAGTTGCAGGTTTGGTTGTCGTAAACTCTGAAGATCTAGCTAAAAAGATTGCTTTCTTACAAAACTCTGTAGGTGCCGTATTAGGACCATTCGATTCATTCTTACTCATTAGAGGCATTAAGACCTTATCTGTAAGATTAGACAGACATACAGATAATGCTCTAAAGCTAGCTCAATTCTTAAATTCACACAGTGAAGTTTCAAAGGTTTACTATCCTGGCCTTGAAGATCACAAAGGTTATGAGAGCAACAAAAAGCAAGCTCGTAACGGTGGGGCCATGATTTCTTTTGAGTTAAAGGCAAATCATGATGTAAACAGGTTCTTTAAGTCATTACACCTGATTTCATTAGCTGAAAGTTTAGGTGGTGTAGAGAGCCTTGTATGCCATCCAGCTACCATGACTCATGCTGCAATTCCAGCGGAGGTCAGAGCCAAAGTAGGTATTACAGATAATCTCATCAGATTATCAGTTGGAATTGAGAACTTTGAAGATCTTAAAAATGATCTTGATGCTGCAATTAAGGCTTCGGAGAAATAATCATGCATTACTATAATTCCATGCGAGACCTTATCGGTCATACTCCATTAGTTAAGATTAACTATGCTTTTGAACAGGTAGAAGGCGTAAACCTGTTTGCAAAATTAGAGTATTACAATCCATCTGGATCTGTAAAAGACAGAACAGGTCTTTATATGGTTGAAGATGCCATTAAAGATGGTAGATTAAAGCGTGGTTCTACCATTGTAGAAGCTACAGCAGGTAACACCGGCTTAGGTGTAGCCTTTGCAGCCTTAAATCAGGGCTTTCATGTGATTTTTGTAGTACCTGAAAAGTTCTCTGAGGAAAAACAGATCCTAATGAAAGCCTTAGGTGCGGACATTATCCATACCAAACGTGAAGACGGTATGTTAGGGGCAGCAGCTAAAGCTCAAGAGTTACTGTCTGAAATTAAAGACTCAATTTCACTGCAGCAGTTTAAAAACATGTCAAATCCTAAAGCTCATTATGAGACTACAGGACCTGAGATTTATCAGGATCTTGATGGAAAAATTGACTATCTGGTTGCTGGCGCAGGCTCTGGTGGTACCTACTCAGGTGTTGTAAAGTTCTTAAAAGAGCAGAATCGCAATATTAAAGGTATCTTAGCTGATCCTGTAGGTTCAACTATGGGCGGTGGTGAGCATGCTGATTATGACATTGAAGGCATTGGTAATGACTTTATTGCAGATACCATGGATATGTCATTAGTCGATAAGGTCATCAAGATCAATGACACCCAAGCCTTTGATGGTGCCAGATCCTTAGCTCGGCATGAAGGTATCTTAGGTGGTTCATCTACTGGTGCTGCTTTTAGTGCAGCTTTAAAGCTAATCTATGAGCATCATGTAAAGGGCAATATTGTCTTTATCGCACCAGACAGTGGCGACAGATACTTCTCAAAGCATCTGTATGCTTAAGCTTTATTTTTATCTACCTCAATTTAATATTTACAGTACAGCCGATTACAATATGTGCTTTTGCCTGCAAAGCTGTTTTGCAGGCTCTTTTTTAGCAAGTTCTTAAGTCATCTCTTTATTTTCCGCATATAAAGATAAATGAGTGGTTAAACGTTCATGGAACTTTGATGCTGTCGTGAGGATCATTTACAGAAGGTACAAAAGATATCTTTAATGAACCTATCTTAGTAGATATAGCGTAAAAGTATCATAAGAGCTGTGCTCAAATTGCTTTAAGATATCAGTAGCAAAACGTCATTGTGGTAATTCCTAAATCATCAATTGTAACGAGAATGAAATAGAACCTTGAGAGCTTTGACTTTAGTTTAGATGAGAGTGATCTTAAAAAGATAGAGTCACTTGATACAGGCAAATCACTTTTTAACTGGTACTCATATTTTGATATGCGTTGAAAATCTCACTTAATCATGCTGAATTTAAGTCTTTTTAGTTTGTTTTAAAAAGTTATAGCTATATACTGTGAATGGTTTTATTAAGACAAAGCAATTATGAACAGACAGAAAAAGCTCGTTATTTTAGTATTAAGGTACGTATCTATATTCTTAAATTTATTTAAGGATAGTGGATACCATAAGATCCTGTCTCCATTTGATGGCAATGTTGTACCTTCTGATATGATTGCAGAGTCTAACATATCACGAGATGTCTTTGGTAATTCTTTAGGTATCCAACCTGTTGAGAATGAAGTTCTTTCTCCATGTGCCTGTATCGTTGAGAGAATTTCTCCTGTAGGCAATGCTATGCTTTTAAAAGTTGGCAATGCGCATCTCATCATCAACGTAGGGTTGGAGTTTGAGAAGTACAAAAAAGAATTCTTTAAATTAAATGTAGTTGAAGGTCAGAGAATTTCAAAAGGACAAAAGCTGATGTCCTTTGATATCGAAAAGATCTACAAAGTGGATACCAACTTTGTATGTACAATTACGGTAAAACAAAATCGTACTTCCAGACATGTAAGCTTTATCAATGCAAGACACGTATCATTTGATACCATCTTATGTACTCTTAACGTGCTGTAGTTAAGAGTAACTATCTTAATTTTATATCTTAAGCTATTAAATTAAGCTTTAAACATCTTTTAAATCATGTAGTCGTTTGAGTACATCTCAATCTGTTTGTCTAAAAGATCCTGCAGGGTGATTGAATCTAAATAATCAGTGATGATTTTGTATAAGCCCTGCCATACAGGTAGAGTTACACAGTTTGCACTTCTTTCACAATTAACAGGATCACACTCTAAACAGGCTACAGGAGCTAAATTACCTTCGGTTAAACGTAAAATTGCACCTAAGCTATATTCAGATGGTTCTTTTGCTAACTGGTAGCCACCCTGATAACCGCGAGAGGTTTTTAAAAAGTTAGATCTGTTTAATACAGGAATGATCTGCTCTAAATATTTTTTTGAAATGTTCTGTCTTTGAGCGATATCTTTTAAAGTAATAAATCCGTTGTTACGGTGTTCTGCCAAATCAAGCATCATGCGAATGGCATATCTTCCTTTGGTCGAAATTTTCATGTGATCTTTCCTTTAACACTTAATACTTATCATTTTACTAGGATTTATGGTATTTTTAAAGAGTGAAAAAAATATTACAATGTGAATAGCGTATCAGAACCGGCAAATTTAGAGGCAATTATGACCTTAACCCAACTTCATTATGCAATAACAATTTCAGAAACCGGATCATTTAATAAGGCAGCTCAGATCTTATATGTTTCTCAGCCAAGTCTTTCAAATGCTATTCATGATCTAGAAGATGAATTTTCAATCTCCATCTTCCACAGATCAGGTCGTGGTGTCAGCCTCACCAATGAAGGTGTTGAGTTCATTACCTACGCAAGACAGGTTTATCATCAGTACGAGTCTTTATTAGATAAGTTTGGTAAGAACGGTACTTTAAAAAAGAAGTTCGGTGTTTCTACTCAGCACTATTCTTTTGCAACCAAGTCTTTCGTGGAGATGGTTAAGAAATTTAATACCGCTGAGTATGACTTTGCTATCCGTGAGACCAAGACTCGTGAAGTTATCGATGACGTAAGCTCATTAAAGAGTGAAATTGGTATTTTATATTTATCAAACTTTAACCGTAACATGATCTTAAAGCTCTTAAACTCAGCTGAGCTTGAATTCCATCATCTGATTAACTGTCAGGTTTATGTGTACCTGTACAAAGAGCATCCTTTAGCAACATATAAAGAAATTCATTTCTCAGATCTAGCTGATTACCCAAGCTTATCTTTTGAACAGGGCGATAACAGCTCTTTCTATTTTGCTGAAGAAATCTATTCTACTAAAGAGTACTTACGAACTGTAAAAGTAAATGATAGAGCCTCAATGCTGAACCTAATGCGTGGTCTTAACGGCTTTACCTTGTGTTCTGGTATTATCTGTCAGGAGTTAAATGGTGACGATTATGTAGCTGTGCCATTTAAACCTGATGAGGGCGATGAAGATGACAATATGAGCATTGGCTATATTGTGAAAAAGAATCAGATCTTAAGTCAGATGGGTACTTTATACATTGAAGAGATCAAAAACTACTTCCTCCGTCACGGACTTTCTGATTAAGCTAAATTGTTCCGTTCTAGAACAATTTTACTGCAGAACCATGGTTTAGACAGAATAATTTCAATCCTATGATATTTAAAGGAGTGACTTTTTGTTGCTCCTTTATCATTTATCCTCGTTTCACTCTATTCTCAATTTTAAATTTTAACTTCTACTTACTTCTTTAAAATCGCCTAAATAAGCCGTTCTATCTTTTTTTATTCGTTTTTATCTTAAGAATTGACAATATGTTATACAAAATAGCTATAGCTGACTATTTGTAATTAGTATTAGACAATATTATGGAAAATTTGGGATACTTTATTCACAAAATTTAATAACAATATTCTAAATTTTAAGAATAGATCACATACAAAAAGGTAAGAATAATGTACGAGTTTCTATGGCATGGTCGAGGCGGTCAAGGCGCATTTACAGCTGCCCGTCTTTTAGGCGCAGCCTACTCTTTAAAGAAAGACGGCAATTATGCTTTAGCTTTTCCATCTTTCGGTCCTGAGCGCAGAGGCGCACCAATTAGAGCTTTCACCAAACTTGATACTAAAAAGGTTGGTAACAGAGCTGAGGTTGAGAAAGCTGACTTTGCTGTATATCTTGATGATACCTTATTCAACGATGATGCATTTTTAGAATTAAAAGAGAATGGAAAAATCATTCTTTGTACCAAGAAAATATTCACAAATTCAAAAATTATCACCATCGACGGTGTGTCTATTGCAGAGAAAATTCTGCACTTACCCATTACCAATACTGTAATTTTAGGCGCGATTGCTGCTGTCTTTGATGAGGTTACAGTAGATGATCTTAAGTTTGCTATCGAGCAGAACATGCCTCCAAAACTTCAACAAAGAAATATTGAAGTAGTTAAAGCAGCATTTGATGCTGTTAAGTCTTAGGAGGCAGTCATGAAAGTTGAATTAAAAGAGAACATCAAGTTTACAACTTCAAATATTCCATTTGCTCCAAGCTATAAGCCAGGCTTAGTTACAAAAAACTCAGGCTGGAGAAATGAAAAGCCTGTATGCGACAAAGAAAAGTGCAATGGCTGTTTCCTTTGTTACCTGTATTGCCCAGATGGCGTAATTTCAAAACACGGTGACAAAGTAGAAATCGATTATGACTTTTGTAAAGGATGTGGCATCTGCCAGAAGATCTGTAAACTCGGCGCAATTACTATGGAGTCTGAAAAATAATGACTAAGAAATTTTTATCAGGCAATGAAGCATTTGCGTTAGGTGTATGTCTTGCTAAACCTCATGTGATTTCAGCATACCCAATTACACCTCAGACCACTGTTGTAGAAAAGTTATCTGAGTTAGTCGAGTCAGGTGAGCTAAAGTCAGAGTTTATTCATGTAGAGTCAGAGCATTCAGCTCTATCTGCTGCTATCGGCGCATCAGCTGTAGGTGCCAGAACTTTTACAGCAACCTCATCACAAGGTCTTTTATATATGGCTGAGTGTTTGACTTACGCCTCAGGCGGACGCTTTCCAATCGTAATGATGAATGCTAACCGATCAACGGCTTTACCTTGGAATATCTATGGCGATCAGAGAGATTCATTATCTTTACTAGATCATGGCTGGATCCAGGCTTATGCAGAGGATGCTCAAGAGGCTTTAGATTTAGCTTTAATGAGTTTTTACATTGCTGAGCATAAAGATGTTGCAACTCCATTTATGGCTAATTTAGATGGCTTTACTCTAACTCATACCTATGAGGTTGTAGATGTACCAGAGGCAGAGCAGGCAGATGAGTTTTTACCTCCATATGAGACTGACAATAAGATCTCGTTTGAAGATCCAAAAAATTTAGGTTTCTCAGCAGGTCCTGATACAAATACTGAGTTTAAGTACAAAGAGCATTTGGGAATTTTAAATGCCCGCAAGGTTATTAAAGAGTGTGAGGATAAGTTCTTTAAGATCTTTAACCGTAAGTATTCAGGCTTAATTGAGACTTATAAGACAGAAGACGCTGATTTTGTGATTGTAACTTTAGGTACTATTGCTGGTTTAGTAAAAGAAGTTGTCGATGACTTAAGAGACAAAGGCCAAAAGGTAGGTTTGTTAAGAATTCGCTATCTAAGACCATTCCCTAATGAGGAAATTGTAGAAGCTCTTAAAAACGTCAAAGCTATCGGTGTTTTAGAAAAAGATATTTCCTTTGGTAATGAAGGCACTGTGTATACCAATGTAAATTCAGCTCTGCACAAAGCAAAACTTGATGTGGTTTCATCAAATTATATAGCAGGATTAGGTGGCAGAAATATCGAAAAACACCAGATTGAAGACATCTTTACAAGACTTCAGTCTCTAAATCACGAAATTGTATTTGTAGGTCTGAAGGAGGAATAGTCATGGCAGTTAACGTAAAAACACTAACGGATGATGAATTCTTCTACGGTCACAAAGCTTGCGCAGGCTGTGGTGGCTCACTAGCTGTTCGTATTGCTCTAAAAGTTTTAGGCAAAAGATCTGTTGCGGTAATTCCTGCAGGCTGTATGTCAGCTGTAGGTTTTAACTTCCCTCAGCTGTGCTTTGCAAATAATGCAATTATTTCAACCTTTGCCGGTACTGCATCCATGATGACAGGTATTCAGGCTGGTTTAAAGGCTTTAGGCAAAACTGATTTTAATGTAGTAGGTTTTGCCGGTGACGGTGGTACCGCTGATATCGGTATTCAGGCGCTTTCAGGTGCCATAGACAGAAATGATGATGTTTTATACATCTGCTATGACAACGAAGCTTACATGAATACAGGTATTCAGAAAAGTTCGCTGACACCATTTGGAGCTAGAACAACCACTACTCCTGCAGGAAAAAATCTGCACGGAAATCTTTCAAACAAGAAAAATATGTTTGAAATTGTTGCAGCTCACGGGATCTCTTATGCGGCTACAGCAAGTGTAGGTTACCTTCCAGACTTTATGAAAAAAGTTGAAAAGGCTGCCTCCATTAGAGGAACCAAATACATCCATGTTATCGCTCCATGTCCAACCGGCTGGGGGATTAAAACTGAGGATTGTATCGAAGTTGCAAAAGAGGTTGTAGATTGCGGTTTATGGTACTTAGCTGAATTTGATAATGGTGAGTTCCATATCAACCGCAAACCAAAAGAGTTTACTGATGTAGCAACCTACATCAAACGTCAGGGCCGTTTTAAGCACTTAGATGAGAGCGATATTCAAGCCATCATCGCAGGTCGTGACGCTAAATGGAATTTTATTAACAAGCATTTTAATTAGAGGTTTTCATGGCTATCAATAAATCAAAATTCTGGGATGAGGCATTAGAAACAGCTCCTCGTGAAGTCTTAGAAGCAAATCAGTTAAAAGATCTTCAGGAGATCGTAAAGTTTGCGTACGATAATTCTCCTTATTACAAGAGATCATTTGATGAAGCAGGCGTAAAGCCATCAGATATTAAAACTTTAAAAGATATCGAGAAGTTCCCATTCATCAATAAAAAGACCCAGCGTGATACTCAGGGCGTAGGTTCATTCTTAGGTGAGTTATGTGCTGTACCTGAAGATGATGTTGTATTTATTTCAACCTCATCAGGGTCAACAGGCGTTCCTACCATCAGTCCGTTTACTCAGAAGGATTTCGATGAGTTCCAGGATACTGAGGCTCGCTGGTTCTGGCAGGTTGGTGTAAGACCAAATGATCGTTACGTTCATGCTTTAAACTTCTCTCTGTATGTTGGTGGTCCTGACGTAATCGGTGCACAGAGAACCGGTGCTCTATGTATCTGGGGCGGTACCTTACCATCAGAGCGTTTATTATGGGTTTTAAAGACCTATCAGCCAACCGTAATCTGGACATCTCCATCATACGCATGGCAGTTAGGTGAGAAGGCTCTAAAGAGCGGTATTGATCCTAAGAAGGATTTAAGCATTAAGACTATCATCGTAGCAGGTGAGCTAGGTGGTTCTATCGATGCAACACGTAAGGCAATTGAAGACTTATGGGGAGCACAAGTTTATGACTTTTACGGTCTGTCTGATATCTTTGGTGCTTGTGCTGCAATGTGTGAGTACAAAGATGGTCTTCACATCGCTGAGAACCATATCCTAGTTGAGACCGTTGATCCTAATACCGGTAAGGTTTTACCTCCAGGTGAAAAGGGGGAGTTCGTATTTACTACCTTAAGAAAGCATGCTCGTCCTTTGATCCGCTTCCGTACAGGTGATATCGGCTGGATTGATAACACAAAGTGCAAGTGCGGTCGTACCCATGGTCGTATCCACGTTTTAGGTAGAAAGGATGATATGTTCATCGTATCTGCTGTTAACGTATTCCCAAGTGACGTTGAGGCTGGTATTCGTTCAATTTCAGGTATCACCGGTGAATACTTAATCAGAATCTTTGAGAAAGACTTTACCTGCAAGTACTCAGTTGAAGTTGAGAAGAAGTTTGACAACAAGGATTCAGACGAGGAAGTGGCAGAGATTGTAAGCAAGTCCTTAAAGGCTCGTATCGGTGTTAAACCATACACTGTAGTAGTTCATAAGGATGGTGGCCTGAATACACGTTCAGAGCACAAGTCAAAGCGTATTATCGATGAACGTACCAAGAAAGACTAGTACTTAAAGTCTTTTTAAAGTGAAGCATACACTAAAAAGGCTCTACACCAAAATGTAGAGCCTTAATTGTCTCTAGTGTCTGATAACTAGAGCAAGGAAAAGAGATTAAGCTTGAGCTTTAGACAGCTTTAACTGTCTTTTGTGCATAAAGGTAATTAACACTATCATGATAATTACAGCGGCACCCAAACTTAATGGTAAGCTTCTGGTTACACCTGCAATTGCATAACCAATTAAAGCACTTACAGCTACAGTCAAAGAGTAAGGCAACTGAGTGTAAACGTGCTCGATGTGAACACAGCCAGAACCTGCAGATGATAAAACAGTTGTATCTGAAATAGGTGAACAGTGATCACCAAATACAGAGCCTGCAAGAGTTGCTGATAGGGCAATGATGGTTAATTCCATTGAATTTGGATCAACAGCCTGAGCTACGATCACCACAATAGGAATTAAGATACCAAAAGTACCCCAAGCAGTACCGGTTGAGAATGATAAGAAACCTGCAATCACAAAGATCACTGCAGGTAGCACTACACCTACGAAACCGATATCGTTCTGAACGATAGATGAGATGAACTCTGGTGCTTGTAAAAGATCACGGGTAACACCTGAAATGGTCCAAGCAAAGGTTAAGATCATGTTAGCTGGGATCATAGCCTGAACACCGCGAAGTACACCATCCATATACTCTTTTAATGATAAGAGTTTTCTTGGAACCATCATTATGAAAGCAACAACTAATGCACCAAATGAGCTTAACACTAAAGCCTGTGATGAATCAGTGTTACCAAAAGCAGCACCTAGTGTGTGATATTTTTCATCCTCACCCCAGTAACCACCTAAATACAGCATTGCAAGCACAGCAAAGATAATTAAAGAAATGATAGGTACTACCATGTCTAAAACAGTACCGTTGCCTTTAACTTCGATGCTCTCATCAGTATCTTTTACATCTGTTTTAGCTGCTTTTGTGGACTCATAAGCTTCTTTTTCAGCTTTGTACATTGGTCCAAAATCAACATTAAAACAACATACTAACACGACTAACAGAATGCAGAGCAGTGCATAGAAGTTCCATGGAATGGTAGCACAGAAAGCTGCAATATCTGAATCAAAAGTATTGGTAGCTTTTAAGTTTGAACCTACAGCTGCTGCCCATGATGAAACAGGTGCGATAATGCAGATAGGAGCTGCGGTAGAATCGATAATATAGGCTAACTTTTCGCGTGAGATCTTATACTTGTCGGTAATAGGTCTCATCACAGTACCTACGGTTAAGCAGTTAAAGTAATCGTCGATAAAGATAAAAGCGCCTAAAGCTGATGTAGATAGAAGTGCTGAACGTCTGCCTTTGATTTTAGCAGTAGCCCAATTTCCATAAGCTTTAGAAGCTCCGGCCATATAGATAACATAAACTAGAGCGCCTAAAAGTGAACAGAAGAGCACAATGTTCAGATCGAACTTATTGCCCATAACTGATAAGGCACTTTCAACAGGTCCTAGAATGATATTACAATCAGTTTTTAAAGTATAAATCAGGGTTCCTGATAAGATACCCACGATTAGTGATGAAAATACTTCCTTAGTAATTAACGCTAATACAACGGCAATTACAGGAGGGAGAATGGATAAAACTCCAACTGATACTGGATCCATAAGTACTCCAAAAATAGTAGAAATTATGCACTGTAATTATACAACTAAATTGGAGTTAAACTGAATATGCTCTTTAATGGTGAAAATGTGTGTTTATGGAAGGAAATTAGGCACTCTCAGAGACTGTTTTAGTGTCCTGTGAAGTGGCATTATTTGAACTGTTTGAATTTGTACTGTTTTTATCAGATGCCGTAGATGACTCATGCTTATTTAACTTTTGATTGTTCTCCTTGGTGTTTTCTTCAGAGAGCTCTTGCTGAGCTTCAGACATCTTTTGCTGAGCTTCAGCTGCAACTTTCAGATCCTGACCTGATGGCTCTGCTGGTGCATGAGCAGCACTGATCACCGTACGCATTTTTTCGATGGTCTTTTCAGGAGTTGATTCTTTACCAATATCAATATTTACATGACCGTCAGTTACGTACTTATTACCATCTGGTCCTGTCTTATATTCATACTGTGGGGATCCTGCGTACGAACCTCCTGCCGATTGATGTGCCTGCTCATGTGCTCTTACCTCGGTATCACGAGCTTTTAGTTGCTCAACCTCGGATTGCTCATCATCAGTTAAATACTCACCGTTTTGCTTTTTGCCATTGTGATTTTGAGCAGCTTCCTTTTGCTCTTTCTCTTTAGCTTTGTCAGCTGACGACTTCTTTACAATGCTCTTGTCATGACTTTCAGTATCATCAACAGCATCATGATTTTTATCAGATCCTGTTAAAGCAAATGAATTCTCTTCACTGTTATCATCCTGAGTATCGTCATTTACAAGAGGATCTTTTTCACCTAGGGCTTCTCTTATTGAGGATACAGTATCTGACAGGGATTTATTTTGACTTTGACAAGATTGCGCAAATGAATTAGATAAGTAAGCTTTTAAAGCATTGCTACGATTGTGTGAGTAAGTATCTTTATTATAAGACTGAGCACCTTGAGAGAGGGTAACGCAGTCATCCTGCAGAGTATTCTGTTTCTTTTCGTCATCCTGTCTGTTGCCAACAGCAGATACAGCAATATTGTGGTTCTGAAATGATTGAACTTCAGATCCTTCAACAAAGCTATAGTTTGTGTTAACTAAAGACATAAGATACTCCACTAAGTTATCTTAGTTAACGGTAAGTATAGATCTGAACTTTAGGAATTTTTAAAGAAATTTATTCCGTACTAAAACAAATTTTTTCAAAGTGTCGTAAACAATGAATTAGCTTCTTTGGTAGATTACTGATATGTCAATGGTGAATTGATATCAATTCCTTTATATTTTAGCGCCACAAATGGTTTATCTTGAGACTCACAAAAGAGATCGTTAATAATCTTCGTTTGCAGCAGATAACACTAAGCTCTGACAGCAGTCTTGAATAAAAGAACGGCAAACTTAAGATGGCATTGAGAACTCTTTGTGTTAAATATAGGAAAATTCTTTTTTGAATCCTCTCTAATTTGTCAATAATTATCCCAAATTAGGGCAAAACAAGAGCTTTTTAGCTATAATCTAATAAGATGAATGGAGATAAACACATATGAAAGATATCAGCTCAACAGGCTCATTTGTGGACTTTACTTTAGAGAATTTTATCTATGTTGATAAAACTGTATATATTCCACAACTTGTAAAATTAAAGCGAGTTTTTATCTCCCGTCCACGTCGTTTTGGTAAGTCTCTTACCTTAGATACCATAGCAACTTTATTTGAAACAGGTGTAGAACCTTACTTTAAAGGAACCTGGATTTATGACAAGTGGACTGAACCTACCTATCCTGTATTAAGACTTAACTTTTTAAATTTTGATAAAAACTCATTAGAGAAATTTAATAATAAACTTAATTCTAAAATAACCGAATTTGCAGAACTTAATCATGTAACCACCTATAAAGAGAAGGAAGAAGCTGAAGACTCCATAGACCATCTTTTGGAACAATTAAGATTGGAGAACCGTCAAATCGTGATCTTAATTGATGAGTATGACTGTCAGATGACTGCAAACATCAATAATGAAACTCTATATAAGCAATTCCAGGAAAAAATCAAAAGCATTTATGCCAACATCAAAGATAAGTTTGCAATTAAGTTCTTAGGAATTACTGGTGTCACCAGATTAAAAGATGTATCAATCTTTTCTGTAGGCTCCGACATCAATGATATTACTAATGCTAGTGCCTATTCTCAGATGATAGGCTTTACTCGAGACGAGATTAAAAAGTACTACATTGATTATTTAAAACTGGCATCATCCTATGAGAATAACTGCAACGTAGATGAAGTAACCGACACTCAGATTGAATCTTTGTTAGATAGACTTGCTCAAAACTATGATGGTTACTGTTTTGATGAAGACTATGAAAAGAAAGTTTTTTGTACATGGTCGGTTAATACATTCTTACAGTCAGTTGTTGACAAGAAAAAAGTTCAGTTCGGAGAGTACTGGTATGACAATGGTGGTTTACCTTCAATCTTAGTTAACTATTTAAAAACTCATGAACTCAATATCTTTGAATACCTAGATAAAGATAAGTTCTTAAAAGTATCCAGTGATGATTTTAAAAATCCTACAGCATTAACCACAATCAATCAGAACGTACTGATGTGTCAGACTGGATACTTAACTTTAAGATCAGATCTTAATAAAACCTCTACAGTAGCTTTAGGTATTCCAAATGGTGAAATCTATAAAGCCTTAAACAGATTGCTTGCAAAGAATATCTTTAAAGGAAACACTGATGTTACAGACGATCAGGGAATGAACTTATTAGAAGTAGGCTCTGTTGATGACATCATTAAACTCTTTAACAGTGCTTTAAACTCTGTGTCCTATGACAATTATCCAATCGTGTCAGAATCATCAGTACAGAATATGTTAAAGCTTTACCTGTTAGGTGCACATCAGGAAGTATTATCTGAGGTTCATGAAGCAAAGGGCAGAGCTGATTTAATTGTAAATACAGATAACAGAAGAATAGTCTTTGAGTTTAAGTATGCAAAAAATGAGACAGAAACTAAGGCAAAGCTTAGTGAAGCTGTAGAGCAGATAAAGACACGAGACTATGGCAACATCTTACCTAAAAAGAATGAGCTTATAAGAATTGCTGCAGTCTTTAATGCAGATCCTAAGGTAAGAGCTTTTACAGAGAATCAGATTGTGCCTTAACAAAATTTCTCTTAACTAATTCTAACCATCTTTGTTAACAGCGTTATTAAATGATTTTCTTAGCCACCGGTGAGAATAGGAAAGAGCCTCTATGTGATCCCTCATTTTTCTGTACTGAACCGAATTTATTTAGATATTTGCCTGTTATTTTATTAACGGGCAAAATAAATTTGAAGGTTATTGATTTATCTCTTTTACAGGAACCCAAATCTCTGATCTGTAATCTGTGTTTTGAATATCTCCTCAGCTGTACCATTCAATATAAATGGCTTTTGTAAGTACATTGAAGATACGCCAACTTCTTTTTGCAATATCGATACTATCAATATCTCATGAGTTTGCAGAATTGTCAGCGTTTTGTTGAAGTTTATCTTCAATCAAAGTAAGTGTCTTGTTAATGCATCTTAACCAATATATAAGATCCTCTAATATCTGCCAATGACTGAATTCTAAAAATTGCTATAGAAGTGTTCCTGTCATTTTATGACAAAATCTGTCTGTTTTACTGAGCAAGGTTTTGTTCTTGTAATAGAATGGAGTAAAAATTGAAAACGAAGGAATGGTAAAGTGCTGTCCTTAAGATTTGGCAGCACTTTTAATAACAATCAGTCAGCAACTGCCTTTAGTCTTGGAAGCAGTTTTATGTACAGGTAGATACCTGCAACAATGAGGAAGATACAACCTACAAAACCAATATAGGCAATTGAGAGGTTATCAATTACAAGACCGCCTACCATAGCACCACCACCGATGCCTAAATTGTAGATACCTGAATATATTGACATCGCAATAGCAGTGGTATTTGGTGCAAACTTGATGATCTCATACTGATATACAAGGTTGTATGCTGTGATTGCAAGACCCCAGCCAATCAGTACGATGTATAAGGTTACTAGATTGCCTGAAGCAAACTTTAGTAAGAAGATGAACAGTGCAATACCAAAGACTGCAAAGAGGTTGAAGAAGTAGTGGTACTTACTAAAGAGCTTTGAAAAGATAAAGCTGCCGATAATACCAATACCACCAAAGACTGTTAAGGCAATGGTTACAGCATCAGGTGAGAGCTTTGCTACCTGACCTAAATACGGCTCAATATAGCTGTAGGCTGAATAGTGACCGATGATAGCAATTGCGGTCATCAGGAAAATTCCTCCTAAAACCGGATCGGTCATGAGTTTTGGCAACTCTGTGATCTTTAAAGATCCTGAAGCTGGTATCTTAGGGAAGACGATAGTTAAGAGAATAAAAAGGATAGCGGAGATCACTGCTATACATAAGAAGGTAGTTCTCCAACCTACATATAAACCTACGATACGACCTAATGGCAAACCTACTACCATCGCAACAGAGGTAGCTGCTACCATCATACTTAAACCTAATGATTTCTTACCGTCAGGTGCTATCTTTACTGCTAAAGGTGAAGCTATAGACCAAAAGATCGCGTGTGCACAGGCAACACCAATTCTTGAGGTCATTAAAGTAGCAAAGGTTGTAGATACAGTTGACAGTACATGGCTTAAAACAAAGAGACCTACAACTGTTAACAGTAACTTCTTTAGAGCAAACTTTGATGCAATCATCATCAATGGCAGGGATGCGATCATTACTACCCAAGCATATACAGTGATAAGCATACCTGCCTGAGGCTCTGAAATTGAAAAATCATGAGCAATGTCAGAGAGCAGTCCAATTGGAATGAACTCAGAGGTATTAAAGGTAAATCCGCACACAGAAAGTACAATGAGAGGAAAGTACTTAGAGAGCTTAGATAGTGCACTTGTATGAGTAATATTAGTAGGTGAAATTTGCTTGCACATTTTATTATTCATCTGAAAAACAAAAGGATTTTCGTGAATGATAGCACTTTGAATTTTTGAAAAATAGCTGATCTGAAATCTAATTGAAATTGATAAACAGATGTAACAAAAAGTCCGACTTTGAAATCGGACTTTTGATGTTCGCGGATTGCTATGTCATAAAAAAATTACGAAATCCGCGTTTATACAGTATTGTGTTTTAGATGTGATTAAACAGCATCATTGAACATAACTGAAATTGATTCATCGTTGTTGATACGACGAATTGCTTCAGCTAAGGTAGGTGCTAATGATACATATCTGAACTTACCTGTAGCCTTGAACTGCTCGGTTGCAGGAATTGAGTTGGTTACAACGATAGTATCGATCACGCTGTTCTTGATGTTCTCGTAAGCTGAACCAGATAGAACTGGGTGTGTACCGTAAGCGATAACCTTCTTAGCGCCACGTGCTTTTAGAGCTGCAGCTGCTTTGCATAAGGTACCACCTGTATCAATCATATCATCAACGATGATACACTCTCTGTCCTTAACTTCACCGATTAGGTTCATAACCTCTGATACGTTAGGACGAGGACGACGCTTATCGATAATAGCGATATCAGCATCATTTAATAATTTTGAGATTGCTCTTGCGCGAACCACACCACCCATATCAGGTGATACGATGCAAGGATTCTTCAAGTCTAATGACTTCATATCTTCAACGAATAACTTTGAAGAATAGCAGTTATCAACAGGAACATCAAAGAAGCCTTGGATCTGTTCTGCATGAAGATCTACAGTTAAAACTCTATCTACACCAACTGATGATAGGAGATCAGCTACAACCTTAGCTGTGATTGGAACACGAGCAGAACGAACACGTCTGTCCTGACGAGCATAACCAAAGTAAGGAATGACAGCAGTGATTCTGCCAGCTGAAGCACGACGTAATGCATCAATCATTACTAAAAGCTCCATCAAATTATCATTTGTTGGAGCACATGTTGACTGAATTATGAAGGTATCACAACCACGAACACATTCATTGATCTGAACATGTACTTCACCATCAGAGAAGGTGTCTACGGTTGCATCAGATAGGTTAGTGTATAGACATTTTGCAATTTCAGTTGCAAGTTCTGGTGTTGCATTACCAGAGAAGAGTTTTAAATCAGACATAAAAATCCCGATTAGTGATTGAAGAATGTGTGCGTATTATATACAAATTTTCGACTGTGGTCAGAAAAAAATCATATTTGCTTTGTTTTACAGAATCTCAAAATTAAAAGGACCTCAAATGAGGTCCTAAAAATTAAATTAAGCTGTGTGACGAGCTGTTTCTTTACGAAGAGCAGCTTCAATTAAAGCCTGGTTCTTTTCTTTACGCTTCTGTTTTCTTACGGTAAGTACCCAAGAGCCAAAAGCAAAGCATGAAACAACCAACACAATTACAGATGCTAGCGCATTAATCTCAGGTGACAGACCTCGTCTTACACTTGAGAATATCAGCATAGGCAGGGTAGTTGAGTTAGGACCTGCTACGAAACTTGTGATAACCAAGTCATCCATTGACATGGTAAATGAAAGTAAGAAAGCTGCAACCTCAGCTGGCATAATAGCAGGCAGAATGATTACAAAGAACACTTTCAAAGGTCCTGCTCCAAGATCTTTTGCAGCCTCTTCAATAGAAACATCTAGTTCAACAAATCTTGAGCGGATAACAACAGTTGCATATGCAGAGCAGAATGTTACGTGTGCAATCCAGATAGTGATCATTCCTCTGTCAGAGAAGACAGGAATGATGTCACCTAAGGTTACGAATAACAGCAACAGTGCAAGACCTGAGATAACCTCAGGTAATATCATTGGTGCTGTCATAAATAATAAGAAGGCACTTTCACCGTGGAACTTATGAACTCTTACCATAACAAAAGCAGCTAAGGTACCAATAATAACTGATGCTATTGCTGACATAAAAGCAATGGCAAGTGAAATACCCACTGCGGTAATAATAGCTGAGTTATTAAATAATGCCTTGTACCACTTTAAAGAGAACTGTGTCCATACAGTTACCATCTTTGACTCATTGAAGGAATATACAATCAGAGTCATGATTGGTAAGTATAAGAATGTCAGCGCTAAAGCGAGGATGATTACTCTGATAATAAGACTCTTCGTCTGTTTTTTTAATATCATTTTAGTAGTCTCCCTTCTTACGCTGTGCTTTAAAGAACCAGATAATTGGAATTGCCATGATAGTTAACATGGTAATAGCAACAGCTGAAGCTAGAGGCCAATCTCTGTTGTTAAAGAACTCCTGCCATAGAATTCTACCAATTAGAATTGAGTCCTTACCGCCTAATAATTCAGGAATTACGTACTCACCGATGGCTGGAATAAATACCAGCATAGAGCCTGCGATAATACCGCTCTTAGTTTGAGGTACTAAAGCCTGGAAGAATGTCTTTACTGGTTTGCAACCTAAGTCCTGAGCAGCTTCAATTAAGCTGTAGTCGACCTTCATTAAAGCTGAGAATAAAGGTAAAACCATATATGGTAAGTAACAGTACACAATACCAACATATACAGCAAAGTCTGTCTGTAACATGTGCATTGGGTGATCGATGATACCTATGGTCATTAAGATATCATTGATAAGACCATCTCTCTTTAAGATAGTCATCCAGGCATAAATACGAACCACAAAAGAGGTCCAGCTTGGCATGATGATTAAGATAAAGAGAATGTTTCTTGTAGTACTCTTTGCTGAGGATAAAGCCCAAGCAATAGGGTAACCGATGATTAGACAGAACAGAGTTGAGAAGGCAGCTACCTGAATTGACTTTAGGTATGATCTCAAATAAGTACCGTCAGGATCTGTAAAGATATTGGTGTAATTTTCAAGATGCAAAATGATCTGCATTGCACCTTCTTCAAAAGTAATAATTGGAGAATAAGGTGGAATAGAGATCTCTGTGATAGAAAACGAAATCTTGAAAATAATTAAAAATGGGATCAAGAAGAACAGGATCATCCATACATATGGTACGAAGATAATCGCTCTTTCTCTACATGAAATCTTTTTACCAGGGACAAATCTAGGTGGTGGTCTGTGTCCCTTAGAGCTTGGCCTCTTTGAAGAACCAATGCTTACAACTGCCATAATTTGCCTCTTAGAATGTTAATGCAATGCAGGACTCAGGATCCCAGCTTAGGTAAACCTTATCATCCCAAGTTGGTAGACCTACCTTGAATCTGTCAACGTTAGGCAGTGTAGAGGTAATGATTCTGCCTGAAGGCAATCTTACGTAGTAAATAGAAATATCACCTAAATAAGCAATATTCTCTACGATACCGGAACACCAGTTGGTTTCCTCTTGAGGCTCTTCATGAGAGATGTAAATCTTCTCAGGGCGCATTGCAATTGATAAAGGCATACCGTCGGCAATATCAATATCGTGCTGTAATTCAATTGGGCGAGGGAAGTCATTGCAAGCAATGAATGAACCGTTTGCATTTGATGTGGTTAAGGTACAATCAAACATGTTAACAGAGCCGATGAACTCAGCTGAGAAACGGCAGTTAGGGTTCTCGTAAATTTCACGAGGACCTCCAATTTGAACGAACTCACCTCTATCCATGATGGCTATTCTGTCAGCCATAGTCATGGCTTCTTCCTGGTCATGTGTAACCATGAGGCAGGTAACACCAACAGAGTTAATAATGTCTACTAACTCAAGTCTCATCTGCTCACGCAGTTTTTTATCTAAAGCACCCATAGGCTCATCAAGAAGTAACAATCGAGGCTCTTTAGCAAGTGATCTTGCCAAAGCTACGCGCTGTCTTTGACCACCAGATAACTGGTAAGGCTTTCTATCAACGTAATCTTCCATGTGAACAAGCTTTAACATCTTGTCTACACGCTCATTGATAACATCTTTAGGTAATTTTTCTTGCTTAAGACCAAAAGCAATATTTTGTCTTACAGTCATATATGGGAATAAAGCATATGACTGGAACATCATGTTTAAGGTTCTCTTGTATGGAGGAAGATCAACAATATCTTCACCATCAAGGATGATGTGTCCTGCGCTAGGATGCTCAAAACCAGCTAGCATTCTTAAAAGAGTAGATTTACCACAGCCTGAAGAACCTAAAAGAGCAAAAATTTCACCCTCATAGATGGTCAAGTCAACATTGTTAACTGCAGTAAAATTACTAAAGTTCTTGGTAAGCGACTTTATCTCAAGAATAGGTTTCTTATTCTGTTCTACAGGAGAAGCTTTCTGGCCTGGTAATTCACCAGGTCTGTGCTGCTGTTTGAAAGTTGCTTCACCAGGTTTTACCTGATTATTTGCTGAGTTTGCGTTTTGAGCGCTAATATTTTCCACGCGCGTAAATCTCCATCTAGAGAAAAACAAAAAGGTTGTTTTTTTTCGCTGATCTTAAATGAAAAGTGATAACAGTCAACATTTATTTTCAGTTACGTAGACATTTATTCTTTTTTTATCTTAAACTACGTCAAGATAATCGTTTAATTATCTGATTCATATATGAAATATTTTTTACGATTTTGTTAAAAAAATTGTAATTTTTTCAAAGGTTACTATGCAAAATTACAATAATCTTACTAGAACACAATTACTCTACGGTTCTAATGAAGAAAATGAGGTAGGCAGAAAGATAAAGTACTTAGGTGGTACCAGAGTTCTTCTGCACTACTCAAAGAATATTAATAATCTGAATAATCTTTTGGATAAAATTAAACGATCATTAAGATTAACCGGTCTTGATTTTGTGGAGTTATCAGAGGATGACTCAAAGACTCCAAAAATCGATACTATCTTTAATGGTATTAAAATATGCCGAGAGGAGAATGTAGATTTTGTTTTAGCTGTAGGTGGCATCAATGAATTTACTATTGCCAAACTTATAGCAGTAGCCTCTCCTTATGATGACAATTTTTACAATATCTTCAAAAAAGAATATGACATTGAGCAAGCTATTCCAATAGGAATTGTAAGCACCACAATATGTACTGGTGTGGCAAATTCTGACTGTGCCTCTGTTGCTCACAGACTTTCAGATGGCTCACTAACATTCTATAGCTGTTCTTCAGAGTTCTTATATCCAAAGTTCATCATCTATTCACCTGAATTGTGTCTATATGATGATATGTCTTTAGAGAGCAATGTTGTCTCTATCATCTCTTTATTACTGCACCGTTACTTTGCTAAAAACAAAGTATCTTTACTCTCAGATAACATAACAGAAGCAGCTTTAAAGACAGTTCTTTTAATGTATAACAAGTTAAAAGATAAGCCAGGTGATTTAGAATGTATCAACAATCTGATGTGGGCTAGTATTACCGCCTATGTAGTTCCTTTCTACTCATATAGTGATGATGTATCTGTAGATATACTCTCAAGGGCCATTGTTGGTGTTTTTGACTGTTCTAGGGAACAAGCTGAAAGTATCATACTTCCTGCTTGGTTTGAGTTTGTACAAAAGAAACATGCTAAGAAGGTAGCTAAATTAGGATCTTCTGTATTCAATGTAGCTTTAGATTACCAGAGTCTTGAGACAACATCTAAAAATACAGTAAAGCTAATTAAAGAGATGTTTACAAAGTTTGGCCTTCCAACCACTTTATCTCAGATCAACGGGGATGCAGCAGATATTGAGAGAATTCTTTATAAGGCTGGTTTCCCTGAGATTGGTAACATTGGTAACTATGAAAAGTTAGATAAAACTGACTGTGAGGTTATTTTGTCATTGGCTCTTTAAAAGTCTCGTACAGAATAGATATCAATAGATACAAAAAGAGAGCTGTAAAGCTCTCTTGAATCAGTAGGATTAAATCTTCTCAACAGAACTTGCAGCATTTTCTGACTTATCAGTTTCTTTTTCTGCATCATCAGACTTGTTATCTGAAGAAGACTCTACTTTATCTTCTTCTTTATTTTCATTATTCTTTTTAATGATCTTGTCAATCTTTAAGGCTGACATGGCATCATCTTCGGCTTTCTTTTCGAAGCTTGATGAATCATCAGGACCAATTTCAATCATTAGGTTTTGAACAAAGCTCAGCATATCTGTAAAGATGCTCATTTCAACATGCTCGCATGCTCTGTAAAGTTCACCACCTTTATAAGTAAAGGTAATGCCTGGAGCATTCAGGTTATAGAACGTAGATACAGGAATAGGGCATTCATCTTTCATTGCCTTAAGAGCAACATCAATACCTACAGGTCTGATAAAGCAGTTATCGTTTGCAGGACACTCATTTTCAATATTGATTTGATGATCATGATCTTTATTAAATTCTTCAACTGCACGGTTGATCTTAATGTAAAGTTCTCTATCTAAAGCAAAGTTCTTTCGCAACTGCTGCTGTGGGATAAAGTCATTACCAAAGAAGATCACAACTGATGGTCTTGGTAGATGTGCTAATTCATTTAAACGTTCAATAATGGTTTTGATAATGTCGTGACTTCCAAGATCTTCATTGGTGCACTTCTGAATTAAGCCCTCGATAGCTGATTTTAAGTTTCCTTTGTAATGTAAACTTGCTCTGTAGAAAAGATCAGAGAAGGATAAAACCTCAGCTTCTCTTGATGGATTTAATGGCTCGGTGTCATTTATCTTACAGAAGAAGTTTTCTCTGTCTTCCATGAAGCCAGCGGTCTTCTCAATAGCTGCAGCTGCAATCTGTTTTAAGTTTTCAACTAAATCTAAAAGATTTAAGTTAATAAATGGAAAGTTAAAACTTAAATGTACTGCATCAGGTGTATTGGGAGAGCGGTTGTTATAAGAGTGCAGATAGTTAAAAGTAGGAGCAATCGCTGAATGAGAAATATCTTTGGTGATCTTTGGATTTAACTCAATATCTTCAATAATTTTTGAAGCAATTAAAGTAGGAGAGAAACCTTTAAAAGGTAATTCTGTATCTGTACCTTCGCCAAAGATGTAGAAACCAGCTTCTACCTTACCCATATTGGCAGTGTAAAGGTTAATAGTGTTCTCAGTTACACCAACAGATTCTGGTTTGAAGCTCAAAGCTAAACTTAACTCAATATCATAATCGTTTATTAGATTATGAATGTAAGGCAGACAGGTTCTGATACCTTCATGGCCATTTAAAGATTCTGATGTGCAAACAAATAACAGATTAGCAGGTAATTCCCATAATCTTTCAGTGTAGTACTTTAATAAGATCAGCATACCAGCAATAGGGGCTTTGTTCTCAAAGCTTCCTAAGCCATAGATGTTCTTGTCATTTTCAAGGTCTTTTAACTGCTTTTCACTTAAAGACAAGTTCTTTAACTTGTTCTTTAAATCATCAGCTTTAAAAGCATATGACTTAATCGTACCATATACTTCATTTGATGAAGTATCAGTATTGCATAAGACCACCAATGTAGGTTTTGTGATTAAGTCACGTCTTACAAAAGCGGTAAAAGAATGGTTCTTCTGATCATCATGAGTGATAAAGTTTAGATACTCAGGGTGACTCTTAAAATAGGTAAATTCAGAGACAGTGTTGTAGATTGTGTGATTTATGATCTCATCACCAGCGGTTCTAGTGATGCTAGGAATAGCAATCAACCATTTCAATACGGCCAGGGCTTCTTCACAAAACTCTTTTTCACTTAGCATGATTGATCCTTACTTTTGCTTATCTTACTTTGTCTATTGTTTTGTCAATGTATAAGTAATTTTAAATTGTCGACTTATACAGCTGTAAATGTCTGTTGTTCTACTTATTTTCAGCCAGAGCATTCTTATACAGCTCTGTCTTTAAAATATATACCGTATTTTTAAAAGATTCACGTAATCTCTGTGCAGTTGCAGGACTTCCTGAAGGCAGATCAACTTTTAGAGGATCAACTGCTCTTCCGTTGATGTGAACCTCATAATGCAAGTGAGAACCGGTTGAATAGCCAGTATTACCTGATTTAGCAATAACTTGACCGATTCTGACCTTTTGTCCCTTTCTTACATCAAACTTAGACAGGTGCATATAGACAGTGGTATAACCGCCTTTATGGTTAATAATTACGGTATATCCACCCCCGCGCATATAGCCTGCGTAAGTTACAGAGCCTTCTGCTGGAGCATATACAGGAGTACCAATTGGTAATTTAAAGTCAACACCATAATGAGGTCTTCTGCGTTTCTTAATAGGGTGATAACGGTTTAAGTTAAATGGAGAATTAACCTTTACCTGTCCCATAAAAGGGAAACGTCTGAAGGTACCAGTTGATGGATGATAACCATTCTCTTCATAGAAGATATGGTTCTGCGGATGACGGTAGAGGTTAATTTGGCCATATCTGCCTGAATCAACTGAGATAGCAGTCATGCTTGAACCTGAACCTATACCATTGAATAAAACTCTAAAGTTGTCTCCAGGACCTACACGTTTAAAGTCAATCTTGCCTGAGTACTGATTTTTAATACTTACAATCTCAGAACGGGTTAAGCCCAGTCTTTTAGCTGCTTTATCAAAGTTCTCACCAGCTCTGATTGAACCTATTAGCAGACGTGGTCTGTTTGCAGGGGTAACCTTTTGCTCTTTTTCTTCAGCTAAAGCTTCTTTCTTATCTAAAGCAGCTGCTATAGCATCAAGCTTTGCCTTTTCTTTCTCAGCTTTCTCTTTAGCTAACAAAAGTTCTTTTTCTTTAGCTTCTTTTTCCTTTTGTGCCTCTACGTAACCAGGCATCTTGGTAGCTTGCTCCATCTTTGATTTTTTATTATTTTCAAATTGAGCAAATCTGTCTTCTTTAGACATGGCAAAACTGCCATCATCTAGATCACGAGAGAATCTTAGCTGTTTCTTTCCTGCTAAAGGAATAGCAATTTCCTGTAAAACGTTCTTGTTATTAACTAAGAACTGAATCTTATCGCCTACAGCTAAGTTCAGATTGTCATCACCAGATGCTGCCTTAATTTTCTTTAAATCTTTCACATCAAGATTTAAGTAAGTAAAAATCTTAAAGAGAGAATCACCTTTCTTAACGGTCTGTTCATACCACTTACCGTCATACTTGAACTCTTTTTTAACAACGGTATTCTTAAGAGCTGTTACATCATCTGATTCTTGTTTACTTTCAGCCTTGCGCTCATCAGTTATGTTTTTAGGCTCCATTATGTTGGCAATGAACTTTTCAGAGTTTTCAACTTCTTTCTTTAACTTATCGTCAGAAGTTACGAACTTCTGCCGCTCAGTATCCTGATCTGAAACTGCTGATTGAGTTGTATATGAATCATCCTTTGAATCATTAGCAAGCAGAGCTTCAGGAATAACTTCATCATCGTAGTTTTCTTCAGAACCAGCTGTTGACGAGATCTCAAGATTCTTTTCTGCAAACGATTCATCATTTCTAAGGTAGGCCTGTTCGTATCTTCTGTTCTGTTCCTGACGACCAGCACTTAATGCTGAGAATGGGGAATAATCTTCAGGAATTAACTGTCCAAAGGGGAGTGCTAAAAGGACAGAGATGATTCCAACAGAAAAAATTGCAAAGACATGTTTGCTAGGTAAAGCAATAGCGCCCGTCTCTCTTTCAACGGCCACATAATCTTCTGTTGCAGTTCTGTTAGTAATCTTAACGTTAATCATAATTCTAAATAATAGCATATACAAAGGCACAGTTTTTAGATTTTTAGCTCACTTTTGGAACTTAGTATCATCTTGTTTAATCTATTGTTAAAGACATTTCATTGTATTTTCTCTTGATTAGCTTTTACTTAGTGTATTGATAAGTTATAGATTTTTGATGCTTGTAGCAATTTGCGTTGTCAAGGTTTGCACAAATCACAGTTTGATATTGAGGCAATAGCGATGAAACTCCATAAATGATTAAATCAAACAAAATTTTTGAGGAAACTAAAATGGATCAGGCTCTAATAACACTTATTATTCTAGTTATAGTAGCTCTGTTATTTTTAACAGAAATAATACCTGTTGCTGTCTCTGCTCTAAGTGCGACAGTAGCCTTAGTCTTCTTTGGAATCTTAACTCCTCAAGAAGCTTTTTCTGGATTTTCAAACAGTAATGTGATCTTGTTCTCGGGCATGTTTGTAGTTGGTGCTGCCATGCTTGAGTCTGGACTTGCCCAAACAATAGGTAACTTTATTGTGCGTAAAGTGGGCGGTACGCAGCATGCTTTAATCCCTGCTTTTATGATTTTGACCATCGTACTGTCAGCTTTTGCTTCTAATACCGGTACTGTGGCATGTCTGTTGCCAGTAATTATTGGTGTATGTCTTTCAGCTAAAATTCCCTCAGCTCCAATTTTAATGTCAGTTGCTGTTGCTGCTAATGTAGGCTGTAACTTAACCATGGTAGGTACACCTCCTAATATGTTAGCTGTAGCTGAAGTCTCCAGTGCTGGTTTAGAACCATATGGATTTTTTGAATTTGCGCTAATTGGTGGCCCTATAGCTCTAGCTACCTCATTATTTATGTTCTTTATAGGACGTCATATCTTGCCTAAAAAGTCAGCAGATACAGGTTTACTTACAAGACAGATTGGTGATGTCGGTACTAATAGACAGAGAATTTTATCTTTGGTAATACTAATTTATGTAGTTATAGGCTTAATTGTAGGTATTCCTGGACTGTCTCCTGCGATGGTAAGTTTAACAGCGGCCTTACTTTGTGTGATCACAGGCTGTATTACTGAAAAACAGGCTTATAAAGGTATTGACTGGGTAACCGTGTTCTTATTTGCTGGTATGTTGCCATTTGCTATTGCCATGCAAAAATCAGGAGCAGGAGAACTTATAGCTAATTCTGTAGTTTCTATTCTTGGTGATACCCCATCTGAGCATGCTATTGTGGCAGTGTTATTCCTTATTGCATGTTTCTTGACACAATTTATGCCAAATACTGCAACAGCTGCTCTTATAATTCCAATTGCTTTTAGTATTGCTAATAAATTACAGGTATCTCCTTATGGAGTAATTATGTCAGTTACAATCGGAGCTTCATGCTCATTTGCAACTCCAATTGCAACACCTTGCAATACCATGATTTTAGGACCATCTGGTCTTCATTTTAAAGATTACTTAAAAGTTGGTGTTCCAATGTGCATAATTAGTTTAATCTTATGTGTATTGTTAATTCCAATTTTCTGGCCTTTTGTAGAATCTTAGTTAATCAATCTTTGTTAGCTAGGTATCAAAATGAGCTTACAACACTAATAGTATGTAACAATAAACTATTCATAAAATAGCAAAAATCAAAAATTTTGATATAATTCAATCGCTATTTTGGATGAGGAGTCAATAATGAATTCCATTGAGCTTGTAAAGAATTTCGATAAAGATTTATATGCATACTTTGTAAAAGAAATCGAGCGTCAGCACGCAAGCATTTCTTTCATTCCTGATGAGAACAGCACATCCCCAATTTGTGCAGCAATCATGGGTAGTGTGTTAGTAAATTCAGCAAGTGCTTTAACCTTAGGTAGAACTGATAACTTAGAGCAACTGACAGTTTCACGCTTGTGCGAATTATTTGATGCTCCTTTTGCAACTGTAAAAACTATTACTATTGAAGCTGCTTCTCGTGTGGTATTTAAAGCTTTGACACAGCGCGGTGACGTGGTTATGTCTTTAGACTTACGTAAGAAAGAGCACTGCAACAGTGAAAATTTAGCTTACAGATTTGTAAATTTCGGTATTGAGCCAGATACTCAAGAATTAAACATGGATGAGATTGAGTCTTTAGCTAAGAAGAACAAGCCTAAGATGATCATCTTCTCACCAGTTAACTATTCATTACATGTAGATTTTGAGCGTCTGTCAAAGATTGCTAAAGAAAATGGCGCTCTATTATGGTGTGACTTATCACAGACAGCAGGTTTAACTGCAGCAGGTGTTTTAGATAACCCAATGAAGTATGCTGATGTAGTTACCTTCTCAACTCATGGTGCTATGCAGGGGCCTCAGGCTGCTGTAATTTTATGTCGTCAGGAGTTATCAGGTCTAATCAAGCGTTCTGAAAACTTAGCAGGTCACAACGGTTTATTATCTCCTCAGTTATCAGCACTTGCAGCTCGCTTACATGAGATGACAACTGAAGGCTTTAAGAACTACTGCAAAGATGTAGTTTCAAATGCACAGGCTTTAGCTGAAGGCTTAGTTGAAGGTGGTATGAAGATCATCTCAGCAAAGACTGAGTCTCATCTTGTTATGATCGATGCTAAGAACTGCGCAATTTCAGCTCGCGGAGCTCAGGAGTTATTAGCTGATTTAGGTATTCATGTAAGAATCGCTCAGGTTTTAACAAACAATCCTAACATTAAGTTTGATGCAGTTCGTTTCTCATCATTACCTGCAACTACTCGTGGTATTAAGCCAGAGCAGATGAAAGAATTAGGTAAAGCAATCGGTATTTACTTATCAAAGCCAGACGATGAGAATGCAAGAAAGGTAAATAAGATTGTGGTTTCATTAACCTCAACGCTGCCAAATCTTGATCAGAAGTACATGGATCCTGCTGTACGTTCTTTATTTGCTAAAGAATACTAATTTTTAATAAACATGGCGGGCTAAAGCCCGCCTTTTTCATTTATATATATGGGCAACCCTTCAAAATTCACCGAAGCTGACAGATTTTCTGTAGCTCCAATGATTGATGTTACCAATCGTACCTTCAGACGTATGGCAAGACTCTTAACTAAAAGAGCAATGCTATACACCGAAATGATCGCAGCTCAGGCTATTACTCATGGCAAAGAGCATCTTATAGAACAAGATCCTGAAAATGAAAATCCTTGTACCTTACAGTTAGGAGGATCTGATCCTAAGGTATTAGCAGAGGCCTGTAAGATTGCTTTAAAGTTTGGCTATAGTGCTATTAACTTAAATGCTGGATGTCCGTCTGATAAAGTGCAGTCTGGATCTTTTGGTGCAATCTTAATGAAAACACCTGAGGTGATTACAGATTGTTTAAAAGCAATGCAGGATGCTGTTGATATTCCTGTAACCGTAAAAACACGAATTGGTGTTGATGATCTTGACGATTTTGAATACACCAAAAAGATCGCGCAATCAGTTTATGTAACAGGCTCAAGACATATCATTTTGCATGCAAGAAAAGCCTGGTTAAATGGACTTTCTCCTAAAGAGAACAGAACCGTACCTCCATTAGATTATGAAAGAGTTTATGCTCTAAAAGAGGTCTTTCCTGATTTAGCGATTACCATCAATGGTGGTATCTTAACTATTGATGACTGTTTAGAACAGTTACAACATGTCGAAGGTGTGATGTTAGGTCGCGCTATTATTGACAATCCTTATCTATTAGCATCTGTTGATAGTAAGATATATGGTGTAGATGAGGAAGTTAAATCACGTGATGAGATTTTTGATACTCTCATGGATTTTGCGCAAAAGTTCGTATCCGAGGGTAACAAACTTCATTATCTAGGAAATCATATTATTAACTTCTTTAACGGTTGCAAAGGTGCAAGACGTTTTAGAAATTACCTCTCATGTCATATGCATGAGTTAGGTGCTGGACCTGAAGTCTTTAGAGAAGCTTATAAGCGTATGAAAGAAGCTTAGGAGATCTGTATGGAACTTAGCTTAAAGTCAACAATTAACTTGAATAATGACGTTAAGATGCCTCTTTTAGGCTTACGTGTTTATAAGATGAAAGGCGGAGCTGAAACCTATAAGACTGTAATGGACGCCTTAGATGTAGGTTACCGTCTTATTGATACAGCTCGTATTTACTGTAATGAAAAGGCTGTTGGCAAAGCTGTTCGTGACTCAGGTATTCCTCGAAATGAGATTTTTATAACTACTAAGCTTTGGGTTACTGACTTTGATAATCCAAGACAGGCTCTTTTAGATTCTCTAAAAAGACTAGGTCTTGATTATGTTGACTTATACCTTATTCACTGGCCTGTAAAAGGTTATGAAAAGGCTTATCTTGAGCTTGAAAAGTTACAACATGAAGGTCTTTGTAGAGCTATTGGTGTAAGTAACTTTAAGATTCACCATATCGAGAGTTTGTTTGAACACGGCGCTACTGTAATACCTCAGGTAAACCAAACAGAGATACATCCTTTGAACACTGAAGAAGAGTTAATGGGGTGGTGCCGTCGTAAGAAGATAGCTGTTGAAGCATACTCTCCATTAGGATCTGAAGGCAGACTGATCCTTGATGATCCAAGACTTATCTGCATGCGTGATTACTATAAAGCAGCACCATCACAGATCTTATTGCGCTGGTGCATTCAAAGGGGAATTGTTGCAATTCCTAAGGCTAATACTAAAGAGAAGCTTATTCAAAACAGTGAGCTTTATAACTTTGATATTTCAAATTCTGATCTTGAGACAATCTCAGATATGAACTGTAATGACAGACGTAACTACGATCCTGACAAAATTGATGACAGACCTAAGGTTATGTATCCTAAGATCGTTGAAGAACCTGATCTTTAATCCAATTCTAAATTAGACCTGTCTTTTGGCAGGCCTATTTGATGAAAATCAAACCAAAAACTCCTGTTTAACTATTCTTTTTGTCATTTCTTACTGCTTTCTTAAAATTATCGCCGTATCTGCACATTTTGATAGACAATGCGTATTTTTTTTTATTATCGTGCTGATGCTAGGCGAAAAATAATAATGTCAAAATGATGCTGTAAAAAAGACTGGATGAGGTGTGTTCTTTTGTGTTGAAAACAAGTTGTTTTCAACAATCTGTCTATTTATTGCATTGTTTTGAATGTTTTTCTTCTAACGTGTCTTCATTTATATAAAACACGGAAATCATAATGATAAAACAAACTCGTGGTGCATTAAATTTCTTAATTGCATCTTATAAAGCTATCTTAAAGCACGCTGTTGTAGTTACAACTTTTGCTTCTGTTTCTGCATTTTCTTCAGTTAATGCAGCAACCTATAATCTTGGATCCGATACCCAATATTATAAATTAGATCGTGATAGTTATTGGAAAGAAATTGCTGACGATAATGACGGTTCTGATACTATCATTAATAATGATCCTTACTATGGTGATGTAAGAGAAATTAACTTCATAAGAAACTATCAAGGTAACATGAAATTTACAAATGGCGGTAATTTGAGTGTTATCGGTGGAATTTACCTCTTTGGTGAATCTTTTAATGCAAGTAATACTTATATTATTGCAAATTATATCCAAGATTCATCTTCTTCAACCTCATCTAAGCCAATAATATTTGGAGATCTTAGACTAAGATTGTGGGGGGTAGTCCAAGGTTCACCTTTAAAGGCTGATAGCCTAACACTAGATAGACAAAGCGTTTCTTATTTAAAAAGTGTAGAAACAAAAGACTTATATATTGGTCATCCTGAATCCTATGATGTTTCGAATGATACAAATATAGTTCCTACAAAAGCTTATATAATAAACTTAAAAGCAGATAACATCCGTTATAGTTCAGAATTTGGAGCTTCTCAGGTAATTGGCGTTATTAGCAATCTAGATAATAATGAAGTTAACAATTTATCAGTTGGTCCTAATTCTTTTTTAATGATTGGTCTTGAACCTAAAAATCAACAAGATTATCAATATGTTGAAGATACCATGGATAGAATAGGTCTAAATAAAGATCCTGAAACTGATGGTGGGTTCAATTCTATTCTTTACTTATATGGCGATAAAGGCATTAAAATTAAAAATGGTGGTGGTATCACTGTAGACGGTAATGTAGCAACTCCAAAGGTTGAATCTAATACAGTAACTTTAGGTGATTACAGTGCAATTGTTCTGTCAAAGCAGTTATCAGAAAATGCTTTAGTATCTGGTAACAATATTCCTGCAATCAGCTTTGCTGATGGCGTATCTGGTATTGTTAAGTATGCTGAGCACTCAAGAATTTTATTAGATTCAACCTCTATCAAAGCAGGTTCTTCATATAACATCTTTGGTAAGCACTATGCTGTTCCAACCAATGGTTATACCGGAGCTTTAATTGTTGAATCTGTAAACGGCAACTTCAAGGCTTATTTGCCTCCTGTAGGTTATGGTGTTGGTGGTAATAACTACAATACAGTAGAAGGTGAGCCAAGTTCAGATGTAGTTTATGTACCAGGTTCTTTGCCTAGTGATGCAGGTGTATCAAGACCTAATGCTGGCAACAACGGCAATGCAGGTAACGCAGGTACCACCACTCCAAGCACACCTGATAACGGCAACAAGCCAGGTAATTCAGGCAATACCACCATGCCAAGCTTACCAGGTCTACCAGGTACAGGTACTATCTATGAGACCTTCACAAGAGGTGATTACACTAACTTAGGTAATACCTTATATGGTCTGTTACACAATACCATCAAAGATGCAAATGCAAAGGGCACAGGTTCAGAGTTCTTATCAGCAGTAGCAGGTGAAACCTTCACCGGTGGTAAAGAAGCAGAGCAGGCAGCACGTTTAGGTCAGTTAGGTGGTGTATATCAGTCAGCATTTACTGTAAGCAGTATTACAGATGACATCGTATCATCACGTAACGGTGTAGGCAGTTCAACAGGTTCACTGATTGTATCTGATAACAATAATGGCTTTGGTATCTGGTTATCACCAATGGTAAAGGTAGCAAGCTCAGATGGCTTTGATTCAGACGGTTTATCCTATGGTACAAGAGTAAGATTAACTGACTTTGCAATTGGTGCAGATTACACCTTAAATAACGGTTCCCGTTTAGGTGCATACTTCCATACCGGTAACGGTAAGAGCACAGGTAAAGGCTTAGCAACACATACTGATGGTGATTTAAAGTACTACGGTGCAGGTTTATATGGTAAGTACAGCTACAATGACTTCTCATTATTAGCAGATGTATCTTATAACAAGATTACTGATGATGTAGATACCGACTTAGGTTTACAGTCATATTCAAGAGCATCAGCAAGTGTTGATACTTATATGGTAAAGGCAGGTCTAACCGGTCAGTACAACTTCAACGTAAACACTGTATCAGTAATTCCACATGCAGGAGTTCGTTACACCACCTTAAAGAGTGACGATTACTCAGTACAGGCAAATGGTCTTTACATTGCTAATGTAAAGAGTGGCCGCACAAAGGTAGTATCATTCCCAGTAGGTGTAACCGTAGAGAAGGCATTTAACGTAGGTCAGTCAGACTGGAAGGTAAAACCAGCAGTTGACTTAGGTGTAAACTTCAACACAGGTGACACAGATGCAAGCTATAAGACCACCTTCATTGGTGCAAACGAAGCATCATTAAATGCAGAGATTGCAGACAGTGTTGTATACACCGCAGGTGCTGGTCTGAAGTTCTCTCATCAGAAGAATGCTGATATCGAAGCAGGCGTAGTATACGCTGCATCAGAGAACACCAACGATGTAACCTTCCACGTAAATGGCTCATATCAGTTCTAATCTGATGCCATAATCAATGTAGCCTAAAACTTAGGCTACATTTAAAAAGGATCTTCGACATAAAAAGTGGAAGATCCTTTTCACATTTGTTCACCTTATCTTTTATCTTCACTTAACCGACACTACTATAATTGAGTAATGAGGTGGCAGTATGGTAAATTCAAACAATACGGATCCTTTTATAAAAAGGCTATTCTTAATCGGCACAGGAATTCTGTGTTTACCTTTTCATTGGCTGCATTCACTGCTGTTTTTGTCAGAAAGGCTAGGTAGTAGTGATGTATCAGAGCTATCTAACAATCCCATCAATTCAAATCGAAATCGCAAGGATGATGTTTCTTCAAGTGCAAAGAATAGTGAAACTGATGAGAATAGTGACGATGTGTTTGAGCCTGTTCAACCTATGAATTTTGATGATCCTTTTGATCCTATAAATCCTAATAGCATCAATAATCCTTTTAATCCACTGAATCCTAACAGCATCAATAGCCCATTGAATCCATTAAATCCATTGAACCAGACAGATCCTACAAGTCCATATTACCAAGGAGATGATCCATTAGATCCAATGAATCCTAACAGCATCAATAGCCCATTGAATCCATTGAACCAGACAGATCCTGCAAGTCCCTATTACCATGGAGATGATTTATTAGATCCCTCAAATCCTCTTAACTATAACAATCCAGCAAGTCCTTTTTGTCAGGATGACAGTAGTATTGATCTTTTTTCTGACAGCTCTTCACAAGATCTATTTTCAGGAGATTCCTTTGGTGACGGTTTAGGATCTGTTTTTGATGACAGCTTTTCAAGTGGTTTTGGCAGTGGCTTTGATGATCACTTCTAATAAAATTCGTTTATATTAAAGCAAAGATGGCTTATAACGAAAAACTTTGCTTTGACTCTTTCCTAAAGCTAAAATCTAAACTAAACAGTAAGATCAGCTAGCCAGCGTCCTTTCGTATAGCCTATGAATAAGAGAATAAATCCCAAGATCTCTCCGCTATATAGGAATGGATAGGCGGTATAGAAGGAACTGCCAAGATATACAGCAATGGCTGTAAATGGAAGATCACAGCACCAGGTTGTAATTATGTTACAGTACAGTGTGTAACTGTTCTGACCTCCTGCTCTTAAAATACCGTTTACAAGCATCATATTGAGCATGCACAGAACACAGTAGATACTTGCTACATTAAGTGCATAAGAAGCAAGTGCCAACTGATTGTCATTAAAGTTTAGACACTGAATAATTATAGGTTTTAGTAAGTAGAGTAATACACCTGTTATTAAGCCTAATATACCAATCCACTTTAAAAAGCTTTTTGCTGTAGCTTTTGCTCCTGTGAAATCTTTCTTACCTAAAAGACCACCAATTGTTACAGAAGATGCTACAGATAGACCGTAATACAAAGCGTACATCAGATTGAAAAATGGCACTAGAATACAGTAGGTTGCAAGTTCTATAGTACCTATCTTACCAACTAAGATCTGGCTTATCATGGCGCCTACAGCAAAGACAACAGAGCTTGCTGTACATGACACACTAAGCTTCTTTAATCGGGAGACAACTGTAGATGGTAAAGGATTAGAGATACTTTTATAGATCCAGTGACCTTTTACTACAAAGAAGCCAATGAGGATTACAAATTGAATTACTCTAGCCAAAGTTGTAGCTACAGCAGCACCTTTAACTTCCATAGGCGAAAAGCCAAAATTTCCACCGATAAAGCAGTAGTTAAAAAAGATGTTTAAAAGAATGGTGATAGTACCGATTACAAGTGGAGTAAAGCCATCTCCAGTTGATCTCATACTTGATTCACATAAGATCACAAAGAAGGTCAGTAACTGAACTAATGAACTCCAAACAAGGTAAGTTGAACCTTGAACTATAACATTCTTATCATCAGTCTGACATAAGATGAAATAAGAAGGCATAAAGGTCATTAAGATTACAGGAATTGTAAAGATAGTAAGTCCTGAGAACAGGGACTTATTAAAGATACTCTTGGCGCTTTTAAAATCACTTTTACCATAAAATTGAGCAATTAAAATACCTGCTGCCTGAGAAATACCAGACATGATCATAATGATTAAAAAATGCCATTTTGAGGCTAGTCCTACGGCTGCAGCAGACTCGGTTCCATAGGAGCTTACCATTACCACGTCGGTTAAAGATAATAGTGCTACTAGCATGCTCTGTAATGCTACAGGCAGACCTACTCTTACAATATTCCTTACAATGACACGGTTAATGTTACTAGGACTGCTTTTTAGTCCATCGCTTTCATAGTTGATTGTGCTTCCCATAATTTTGCCTTTTATTTATTTTTGAGCAAAATACCACAACGTTACGATTTTTGTAAGACAAAAACATCAAAAAATAAAAGGTGAGAGTTGAGACTAAAAAGCCACATAAGAAGATAACTTATATGGCTTATTGTAGAAATTGTAAATAGAGATATTTTTTAAGAGACAGTTAATCTCTTTATAGAGAGTGTCCTAATTCTTTAGCAATTCTCTCAGGCAGATCGTCTTCCCATGTTAATGGATCTGAATACACAAGATTTCCATCAACATCACGCATTACAACTTTTGCAATTTGTGCATTTAAAATTAGTCTTTGACACATTGAGCAAGGACGCATTTGTTTAGTTCTGCTGTTAGTTGCTACATCTGTACCTGCAAGATATAAAGTACCGCCTACAATATCTAATGGATTACCATTGATAATAGCATTAGCTTCAGCATGAACTGCTCTGCATAGCTCATAGTGAGTGCCCGGTTTAATCTTACACTTTTCTCTTAAGCACTCATTTAAGTCAACACAGTTAGCTCTGTGTCTTGGTGCTCCGTTATATCCTGTTGAGACAATTCGTCCATCCTTAGAAACAATAACAGCACCATAGCGACGACGTAGACAGGTTGAACGCATGGAAACAGCAACAGCAATCTCCATAAAAGATTGATCTTTTGAAGGACGGATATAATCGGTCATATTGGTTCTCTTATAGTTTTTTATTGGATGCAGCAGATGTTCTTAAACAATGAAATACTTTTTATAAAATACATGAAACTTCATTATATTTCATTGTAGTAATTCACATTTAAATGAGAATGTTATAAAAAAATGTACAAACATACAACGTAGGTAGTCTGCAATTTTTTATCTTCTAGACTACTACTTTGTTTTTGCATGTAAATTTACTTGATATTATATACATTTATGTATATATTTATGCTGTTAAATCATTTCATGACTTAACGGTTTTTTTGATTTTAAATGTTTATTTATGAAATATAAACAATTTGTAAATGAACTTAAGAATCAAGGTGTTGTATTTGTTGAAATGACTAACCACACTAAACTTTACTACAAAGGTAAGCATTCAACGTTAAAGCGACACCCATCTCAAGAAATTTCTAATCAGTATGCAAATTTGATTAGAAAGCAATTGGGACTTAAGTAGTTATTTGCGGAGTGAAATATCTCCGCAAATGCTACGTTTTTATGGAGTTTTATTATGGCAAATCGTGGTTATAAAGCTTCCTTAAAATCTAACGGTGAAGGTGGCTATATCGTTACTTTTAAAGGTATTCCTGAAGCTATAACTGAAATATGGTCTATGGAAGAGTTTCAGAAAACAGCAACAGATTGTTTAATCACAGCTATTGATTTCTATATTGAAGATCGTAAGACTTTTCCATTGCCTGAGGAAGTAGACGAAAATGAAAAAGATGTTGTTTATCTCCCTGTTTCTGTAATGGCAAAAGTTTTATTGTTAAATACAATGGTATCATGTAACATAAGACCGGTGGATTTAGCCAAAAAAATGCATATTCATCCTCAGGATGTTACTAGAATATTGAACACCAATCACACAACAAAAATTGACACCTTGGCGAAAGCCTTAAAAGTTTTAGGTAAAAATTTACAAGTTAGCATCTAGTTTGATTACAGATTTAATCAAAAAAAACTTGCTCCCTCAAATGAGGGAGCTTTCTTTGAAAATAAAATTTTATTGATTTTTACCAAATTTCATGTATACTATCGCTCGCTGTGTTTATGGTCGCATTACGCAGTTATCTTTTAATATTTTATAGGAAACATGAAAATGGCAATTACTTTAGATGCTACTTCACGTACTGACTTAGGAAGAGGTGCGAGCCGCCGCCTACGTCGTGAGTTCAAAACTCCAGCTATCATCATCGGTGAAGGCAAAGACGCTTTATCAATTACCTTAGATGAGAAGAAAGTTATTACTGCTTCTTTAAAGGATGAGTTCTACAAAGAAGTAGAAATCAATTTAGACGGCAAGTCAATCAAGGTTAAGCCTGTTGACATTCAGCGTCACCCAGTTTCAGAGCGTATCTTACACATCGATTTCCAGCGTATCTAATAATTTTTGATACCTAAGTAAGATATATGAAAGCCATTCTTGCAAAGAGAGTGGCTTTTTTCATATATTGTATATAGATATTTTGTTTTGTCCTAGTTGTGACTTAGCATAAGTGTGAATGTTCTTATTGAATTATCAATTAAAAGTCACCATTTACTAAAGGACACAAGTTAAAAGACAGAGCTTAACTTTATTCATTTAGTATTGTCTAAAGTAGTTTTGTCTAGTTTTGTCAAAGCACAGAGCTAACATTCTTATAACACTAAAGCTTGTAGCATACTAGAAGTCTTTGTAGGGAAAAGTTTCATGTCAGATAATCTTTGTTTAGGTCATATGATTGAGCGTAAGGTCGTTGATATCACAGATCAGGGCGCTTTTGTCGATGCTGGTGCATTTGGTGATCTTTTCGTACCTCATAAGCAATTACCTAAAGATCTTAAAATAGGTGACATGTTAAGAGTGTTCCTTTTCAAGGATGGTGGTCGTGTTTTAGCTACTGCAAGACATCCATATCTTGAGGTGGGAATGGTAGGTCGTCTTACTGTTACCTCAATTGATTGCGGCACTGTATACATGGATCTTGGTATTCCAAAAGAACTCGTAGTTCCTGTATCAGAACAGCGTTCTGCTTTTGAAGTAGGTATGTCTGTTTTAATTTTGGTTACTATGGATGAACAAGGCAGACTTTTTGGTACACAGCGTTATAACTCATATATTCGAGACGCTTCTAATAAAGGAGAGTTTAAAGTAGGTCAGAGAGTAACAGCTGTTGCTGTATCTCATACACCATTAGGCTACAGAATGGTGGTAAATGACTCTGTTTATGGTCTTTTATATAAGTCTGACGTAAAGACACCAATTAGAATTGGTAAGAGACTAGATGGCTATATCATTAAGATTAGAGAAGATGGCAAATTAGATGTATCTTTGCAGGAACCTGGTCTTTTAGGCATTGAGCATGCTGCAAGTCTTTTATTGAGAATTTTAAAGACCTCAAATGGTTTCTTAGCTTTTAATGATAAGTCAGATCCTCAGGATATTGAGGATTACCTGCATATGTCGAAAGGCAAGTTTAAAAAAGCTATTGGCAATCTCTATAAATTAAGATTGATTGAGATGGTTGATGATGGCATTAAGTTAACTAAAGAAGGCACTGACTATGTAAATAAAAACAGTCAGCAAAACGGTTAACTGTTAAGTATTGATAGTAAAGAGTAGTCAACTTATAGTTTAGGCATTTTAAGTTACTCAAAAGAGATTTTTAGATAAGGATAATGATGGAATTTCTATATTCTTTAGCACTATATTCAAGCAAGCTGGTAGTTACAGTAGCTTTAATTCTTTTTGGTCTTATAACTCTTTTAATGGCAGTTAAAGGTCTTAAATCAGCTAAAAAAGATAACGAAGATAAGTTAAAGTTCACTGATCTTAAAAAAGAGTTCAAAGAGCGTAAACAGGAGCTTGAGGATGCTATCTTTGAAGCTGATAGCTCAAAGACTGAAAAAGAAAAGAAAGCTTTCTTAAAGCAAAAAGCAAAAGACGAGAAAAAAGAACCTAATAAAAATGAAAAAGCCTTAAAAGAAAAGATTGAGAATGCAGAAAAAGAAGGTAAGTTCTGCCCAGAGAAAGTCTTTGTAATCGAGTTCTATGGTGATCCTAAGGCAAGCTATAAGGATGACTTTATCAAAGAGATTAACGCTGTTCTTGATGTGGCAACAGATAAAGATGAGTTAATTTTAAATCTTGAGTCACCAGGAGGAGTTGTAAACGGCTATGGTCTACTTGCTTCTCAATTAGAAAGAGTAAGAGAAAAAGGCATTCATCTTACAGTCTGTGTCGATAATGTAGCAGCTTCAGGTGGCTATTTAATGTCATGCGTTGCTAACAAGATTGTAGCCGCACCTTTCTCCTATGTAGGTTCTATTGGTGTGGTAGCCCAAATTCCTAACTTTAATAAAGTATTAAAGAAACATGACATTGACTATGAGCAGGTTACAGCTGGTAAATACAAGCGTACACTTACCATGTTCGGTGAGAATACTGAGGAAGGTCGAGAGAAATTCCGTCAGGAACTTGTAATGATCCATGACAGATTTAAAGCTATTGTTGCAAAATATCGTCCAAATATGGATGTTGAGCAGTTTGCAACAGGTGAATTTTGGTTAGCAACTGATGCAAAAGAGCGTGGTTTAGTTGACCAAATTGACACTTTTGATGCATATTTACAGAAAACAGTAGAATTTACAAAAGTTTGTGCTATAAAGATTAGCATTGAACATGAAGAAAAGAAGTCATTTGTAGATATCATTAAAAAGTTTTTTATGGCCAGAACTTGGACTAAAGCAATTAAAAACGAAGTCCAGGATACAATGATTGAACAAGATACAGGCCGTTATTAAGAGAAAAAGGATTTTACAATGGGCAAATCGCTGGTAATCGTGGAGTCTCCATCTAAGGCAACTATCATCAATCGCTATTTAGGTGATGATTATGTAGTTCGCGCTAGTGTTGGCCATATCAGAGATTTGGCTAACGGTTCATCCTCAAAGGCAGAAACAGCCGATGGCAAAAAAGTCAAGCTTACTAAAGAAGAAACTTTAGTTAAGAACATGGGTATTGATCCAAATAATCATTGGAAAGCAAACTATGCGATCATGCCTGACAAGCAAAAGGTTGTAGCTGAACTAAAAAAACTCTCAAAAGATGCTGACAAAGTTTATCTGGCAACCGATTTGGATAGAGAGGGAGAAGCTATTGCATGGCACTTAAGAGAAGTCTTAGGTGGCAAGGATGACAAGTATTTAAGAGTTAAATATCCAGAAATTACCAAAGCTGCAATTGCTAAAGCTTTTGAAAATCCAGGCCGTATTAACATGGATTTAGTTAACGCTCAGCAGACACGCAGATTCTTAGACAGAGTTGTAGGCTTCATGGTTTCACCTCTATTATGGAAGAAAGTAGCTCGTGGTCTTTCAGCTGGTCGTGTGCAGTCTGTAGCAGTTGAGCTAATTGTTGATAGAGAACGTGAGATCAAAGCGTTTATCCCTGAAGAGTATTGGAATATTGATGCTATTACCTTAAATCATGATGGGGAGAGCTTAAAGTTAGCTTTAACCTCTAAGAATGGTAAGAAAGTTGAGATCCACAATAAGGATGAAGCAAATTCAATCTTAGATTATCTAAAGTCAGTTCCATTTGTTGTCTCCAAGATTGAAACTAAAAAAGGTAAGCAGTCAGCTCTACCTCCTTTTACCACATCAACCTTACAGCAGGTGGCCAATCAGAAATTAGGTTTTTCAGTACGCCGAACCATGACTGTAGCTCAGCACTTATATGAGCAGGGCTTAATTACCTATATGCGTACTGACAGCGTTAATCTGTCAGCTGAAGCCATCGCTGCAGCTCGTGATATTATCCAGAGAAACTTTGGTGAAAAGTACGTACCTGAAAAGCCAAATTACTATAAGTCAAAAGAATCAGCTCAGGAAGCTCACGAAGCTATTCGTCCTTCGCATCCATTAGATCCACTTCCTGCTCATATTGATAGAGATGGTCAGAGATTATTTGATCTTATCAAAGCAAGATATTTAGCTTCTCAGATGACTCCTCAAGAGTATGAGACTACTAATGTCTCAGTTGATGCTGGTGGTTATACCTTTAGGGTATCAGGTAAGCATGTAACCTTTGATGGTTTTAAACGTGTTTACAATTTCAACAAGAATGAAGAAGTACTGTTACCTGAATTAAAAGAAGGTGAAACACTTAAGGTTGAAGAGTTATTACCATCTCAGCACTTTACACAGCCTCCTGCTCGTTTCTCAGAGGCTAGCTTGGTTAAAGAGTTAGAAAAAGATGGTATTGGCAGACCATCTACATATGCTTCAATTATTTCAACTATTCAGGAACGAGGTTATGTAACTATTAACCATGGTCGTTTCTATGCTGAAAGAATGGGCGAGATTGTAACTGACAGATTACGTTTTAGCTTTAAAGATCTTATGGATAAGAACTTTACAGCTTCAATGGAAAACAATCTTGATGAAATCGCTGAAGGTAAAAAGAACTGGTTAAAAAGCCTTGACAACTTCTACAAATCTTTTGAAGTTGAATTAGAAAAGGCCACAAAGCCTGCAGCTGATGGTGGTATGCCAGAGAACAAACCTTTAGAAATTAATGAGTTTACCTGTCCAGAGTGTGGCAAATACCATATGGCAGTACAGTCTGGTAAGACAGGTATGTTCTTAAGCTGTTTAGGCTATTATGATAAGAGTGTTAAGACAGCTGACAGATGCCATAAGACCTTAAATTTAAGAGCTTTAGACATTGGAGCTTTAAACTCTAAGAATTTGACTGATGAGGAAGAAGCTAATATCTTACGTTCCCGTCCTCGTTGTAACAAGTGCCATTCCGTAATGGACACTTACATCATTGACGAAACTCATAAGCTTCATCTGTGCTCAACTCCAAACTGTGGCGGTTATCTGTTAGAGACAGGTAAGTTTGACTCTGAGATTGAAAAAGGACCAGAGATCCCTTGTGAGAAGTGTGGTCATACCATGGTGCTAAAAGAAGGTCGCTTTGGTAAGTACATGTCTTGCACAAATAAAGAATGTGGCAACACCAGAAAGATCTTAAAGAACGGTCAGGTCGCACCTCCACGCGAAGATCCTGTAGATATGCCTGATTTATTATGTAAGACAGAAGGCTCACACTACGTACTGCGTGATGGTGCAGCAGGTCTTTTCTTAGCAGCGCATAACTTCCCTAAGGTACGTGAGACGCGTCCTCCCAAGGTTATTGAGCTGTTAAATCACCGTGATAAGCTTTCACCTAAGTTCTATTATTTAGCTGATGCACCTGCTTATGACAATGACGGTAATGAAACTGAGATTAGATTTAGCCGTAAGTCTAAAAAGCAGTACATTATGTCTGTAGATAAAGAGGGTAAACCAACCTCATTTGTCGCTTTCTATAACGAGGAGGACAAAAAGTGGGAAGTACAGGAACCTGTAAATTCTACTACAAAGAAGACAGCTGCTAAAAAGACAGCAACTAAGAAGTCTACAGCCAAAAAGACTGCTGTTAAAAAGAATACCAAGAAAGCTTAATTAAGTACTGGTAGGATTTGTAAAGATGGGATCTCAGATGAGCTCCCATTTTTATAAGTGTAGATTAACTATTCTGACTAACTATCTAGCTAGGCTGAAACTTCAGAATAAGTCGACTCTTAAGACTAAAGATCCATAGGGTAGTTTTTAATCTTATTGATGAGTTTTAACTCCTCATCAGAATTCTCATTAACAGAGTTTGAGAGATATTTTAGCTCTGTAACATAATTTGGTAACTGCTTTTCAATCATGGCAGCACATACCTTAAAATAAGCTGTAAGCTCACTGTCTAAGAGTGTTCCTTTGTAGTTATTGCCTCTGAATAAAAAGACAATATTTCTGTAATTGCTACTAGTGGTAAGGGGAGCTACTACTACAGCTTCTTTGTTATTGTTAAATAAGATCTTTTGATACTCTTCATACTCTTTTTGAGAAAAGTCTTTAAAGAACTCTTTTGAGTAATTCTTAAACTCATCCCATTTAACACTCTCAAGATTAGCGCTTACTAATAAATTCGTAATCTGCATTAATGGTATATTAACTAATGTTTGGCGCTCCTGAGTTAAGACAGTAGCAGGTGAGAGCACTCCAAAATCATCTAATCTGTAGTACTTGCGTCTTACCTCGTTACCATCAAAATACAGAGCATCAATGTCATTGCCATTGAGAGACAGTGGCTTTAACACTTCTAAGCTTCGTTCTTTGACATTGTAATCAACTAAGAATTTACCTTGTCCAATAGCTTTACTGATTTGTTCTGCCTTTTGCTCATGAGGTCTTGTCATGTAATTTATTAAGGCTGTGTGCTTAAGATTCAACTCTTTTACAAGATGAATTAAAGCTCTCAATCGACCTAATCTGTCGTAGATTGATAACTTCTCTTTAAAGCCATACTTAAAAGCACATTTTAAAAGGGAATCAGTATTCAGGCATTTACCATCGGTAAAAAGCTCTGAGAGTTTTAAAACTTTATTTACATCTGTTAGTGCGTAGACATTATCTAAGATAGTAGGTTCTCTGAATTGTCTAAGACACATGCTTTCTAAGATTTTTAAATTACGAATAGACCAAGTAAAGATAGTTACATTGGGATTATGTAAGATCTTTTCAGCTTCATCTAGAAACCTTTCGATGCTAAGACCATTTTTAATAGTGTAAGGATCGATACCCTGAGTGAAAAGATAACTAGGACTAGGTAATCTGTAGTCATAACCTTTACAGGTAATAAGCTCGTTTTTATCGATAATATTAAAGTTCAAATCTGTTAATACATAGGATAATGAATACAGACTTGGGTATTTATCATCAGGTGAGGTTACTGGCTCTGGAAGTAAAAATAGTAACTTTCTATCGTAGTTTATCATTGTAAAACTGACTGCATCTATTCAATTGCAAAATAAAAAAGTCTTTAAGCTCTTATCTAAACTGATTCTGTTCCGAATTGTATTCAAAGCCTGCTGTTTTTAACTTTTCAGTAAGCTCATTCTTATCAATATCATTAGTGGCACAAAGTTCATCTAATGATGAGTATTCATCTCGTAACTGCATATTTACAGCTGATAACAGAATGAATGGATCCATAGTTTTAAAATTAGCTAAAGACATCATAATAAAATCCTCGCATAGATCTAATTTAGTTTAGATACAGTATCGAAAATGTATTTGCCCACAATAATGCCACCTTCAGCGCTGTAGTGATTGTCATCTACAAACAAAGGTACACCGTTGTCGTTATAGGTCTTGTAATAGCCATTACCCAACTCTAAAGGAACGTTTCTATCAATATAAAAGACGTTTTCACGACTATCAGCAAAGGCTTTTAAAGCATCATTGGTAAGAGTGAATTTTTCACCTAAGCGGTTAGGTGTGTTGTGGCATTTGTTCTTATCAATGATCTTAGATAAGAATGAATCTTTAAGATCAAGCTTTAAGCAATTAACTAAAGCTTTGCTGGTGATGATACCTTCTGATACGAGATAGAATTTAAGATCTTTACGTTTATCAATCTCGTAGGCAAGATCTTCAATTAAGAACTTTAAGAAAGCTTTGTAGTTCTCTGTAGTATCCTTTAAAGAGAACTCCTTCATATAGAGGTTGTACTGTACATCCCAGCGGTTTGAGAGAATTACCTTATCACCACTGTGCAACTTGCTTAAAATATCAATATAAGCATCATAATAGTCTTTTCTGATGGTCTTATCTGTAAAGAATGTGTCTTTTAGACTGTTAAAGTTTGGACCATAAGCTAAAGTAGCATGTAAGACATAGAAATAAACAGGAAGCTTATTGATATTGTTTACATAATAACGGTAGTGATCAGCATGACTGTCACCAATCATAAAGATATGAGGTGTTTCCTTCTGGAAACCTGAATGTGTGACATAGCTTCTTTCGTTATATCTTTTAATGGATGGAAGGTAGTCAGGATCTTTAACATCAATCTTATAGAGATCTGATTTACTCTCTGTTCTCATGTAGTTTGTAAGATAGTTATTACCTTCGTTAAGGAGAAAGCAAAAGTATGAGGCAAAGCAAAGTAAAAATAGAGTAAGAGTTAATCTGTAGTCAACTTTTCTCTTTTCTGTAAAGATGTAAGATAAAGCAGTAAAGATAAGGATAACCAGAATAACTATAGAGCAGCTTAATACTGTATCTGTGTAACCACATCTTAGAGCAAAGACAAATAAAGGCCAGTGCCACAGATACAGAGAGTAAGAGCATCTTCCTAATAGAGTTAAAGGAGGAAGTCTTAATACAGATTTCTTATTATGAGAGAGGATAACTAGAGCAGTACCTAACATAGTAGGTAGAGAGGTAGTTACAGTCCAAATACCATTTTGAAGTTCTACAGTAAAGATAGAGGCAATGATAATCACAATACCTAAGACTTCACCTAATAGAGGTAAATAGGTATTTAGAGAGAATACTCTCTTATAAACAATATCTTTATAGAAGAACAGTACAGAACCAAAGAATAACTCAAAGATACGGCATTGAGTTAAAAGGTAACCTTTACCATTACGAGAAACTAGTACTGATGTAACAGTAAGTAAGATAAAAACAATAGTTACAGCTAAAGGTAATCTCTTTAATGAAAAGACTTTCTTTAATAAAAGAACAATTAAAGGGAAGAGAATATAGAACTGAATAGTTACAGCTAAATACCAGGTATGTAAGAGTAACTTATCAGATGAATCTAAAGCAAAGTAACCACCTGAGTTTGCAAATCTGAAGTTACCGATAAATAACAGAGCATTAGCTACTTCAATATTAAGTTCTTTATAAACTTCAGGAAAGAGCAGAAAGTAACCAATAATTAAGGTAAAGATACAAACGAAAAGTAATGGTGGAAGAATTCTAAGACATCGTCTTTTATAGAATGCTAATAATGAAAAGTCATCAGTACTTAATTTATAAAAGACAGATGAGGTAATGAGAAATCCTGAGATTACAAAAAAGATATCTACACCTAAGAATCCACCATCAAATAGAGTTGATTCTGTAAAATGTGCTGACTTTAAAAGGTCAAAAAGGTGATAGAAAACTACTGCTAAAATTGCAATGGCTTTGAGGCCATCAATATCTAATCTTTGTTCTTTTGCCATTGTAGAAAAATAAAAGATCTCTAGAAATTGGTTCTAAGAGATCTTTTGTAAATACAATTATTCAATATCAAAAGAGATCTGTGATCTCATCTTTTTAACATTCTCTACAGCTTCGTCAACTGTCTTGCCACGTGCTAGGCACACACCCATACGTCTTTCTCCATCGATATCTGGTTTACCAAATATTCTTAATTGTGAAGAAGGGGTCACAGCTAAAGCTTTGTCTAAATCCTTGTAGATAATGTCATCACCAGTACCTTCAGCTAATAATGCAGCTGAGGCTGATGGACCATAGAAAGTGATCTTACCGATAGGCAGACCTAAAAGAGCTCTTACGTGCAGAGCAAACTCAGACATATCCTGAGAAATCATAGTTACCATACCGGTGTCATGAGGACGAGGTGATAACTCTGAAAAGATTACCTTATTACCACAGATAAATAACTCAACACCAAAGATACCAAAACCACCTAAAGCGCTAACAACAGCTGAAGCTATTCTCTTTGCTTCCATTAGTACTTCCTCAGATAGAGGTTCAGGCTGCCATGACTCATGGTAATCACCATTTACCTGGTGGTGACCTACAGCCTCACAGAAATGAATACCATCAACAGCGTTTACGGTAAGCAATGTAATCTCTCTGTCAAACTGTACGAAACCTTCGACGATAACACGTCCTAAACCGCCACGACCGTGTTCAACTGCTTCTTTAAATGAGTCTTCAATATCAGCTTCAGACTTTAATACGCTCTGACCTTTACCTGATGAACTCATGATTGGTTTCATAATGCAAGGAAAACCGATCTTATGGATATTCTCTTTTACTTCTTCGACAGTTGAAGCAAAGAAGTATGGAGAGGTAGGTAGAGACAGCTCTTCAGCAGCTAAAGTTCTGATAGCTTCTCTGTTCATGGTGATGTTAGCTGCTCTAGCTGATGGTACTACGTTAAAACCACGTTCTTCTAATGCTACTAAGGTCTCGGTTGAAATAGCTTCGATTTCAGGAATAATGTAGTCTGGATTAACTTTTAAAATAAGTTTCTCAAGTTCATTAGGATCACGCATATCAATGACAGCACGGTGCTGAGCTACCTGCATGGCAGGTGCATTATCGTATCTGTCACAAGCTGTTACATCGATGCCGTAGCGCAAGAGTTCGATAGCTACTTCTTTTCCAAGTTCACCTGAACCTAACAGTAAAGCTTTAGTTGAATGTTTATGATAATCAATGGTAATTGAGCAAGACATAAGATTACTCCTTTAAAATATGGGCATATTATATCCCATAAAAATGAATTACTCACTACATATCAAACGCTTATTTACAAAGAACAAAAATATATTTTCAAATTTGATATAATTGGATAAGAGATAAATTTTTACAACAATAAGCGTAGTTTTTATCTATAATTACCTCAAAGAAATGGATATTTTTATCTACTTCATGTTTTGTCCATTATGAGATAATTTGAAATTTTCGGAGATGGCAATGATAACAAAATTTTTAAAAACTTTGATAAGTGGTTTACCAAATCATACTGAAGATGACTTTGCGCAAATTTGTGAAGAAACATCAAAGAACCAAAAAATTCTTTTAAAAGAAATAAATGAAGAAGAAAAACTCGGTTGTATGTATCACTTTTACAAAGTTAACGATCTGATCAAGAGTTCTGCTGATGAGTTCATTAAAAATGCCTGAAAAACGCAACTCAAATGTGATGAAGAATGCAAGCACAAGAACTATTGCTTCAACATATCATGGACCTTTACCTTTATCGTCTGAATTAAGAAACTACGAAAATGTTTGTCCTGGTGCTGCTGATAGAATTATTTCAATGGCCGAGTTTAGTCAAAAAAGTGTTTCTGAAAAGCAAAACAAAGCCTTAGATAATGATAAGTTAAAAATAGAGTATTCTTATAAATTGGCTAAAAAAAGCATGAACATAACTTTGTGTCTATGTCTTTTTTTATTGTTTGTAGGTGGATTTTTAATATTTAACGAAAAAATTATTGCTGGCTCTATATTTACGGCTCCTTGCTTTATAGCTGTGCTTTCATACTTTTCTCCTTTTAAATCCCCAAAAAATAAAAACAATAAATAAGTTGTCTGTACAGTCAGATCTGTTGTTACTCATTGTTATTGAAAGTCTTTTTTTATGAAAATTCTTTGCGATATTGCATTACCAAACTCTGTTGAAGTTTTCTCTCAGTACGGAGAGGTTCTTTTAAAAAAAGGTCGTGAAATCAATTGTGATGATCTTGAAGATGTGGATGTTCTAATTACGCGCTCAATCACTAAGGTAAACTCTGAACTCCTAAAGAAAGCTCATAAGCTAAAGTTTGTAGGTACTGCTACAGCTGGTATGGATCACTTTGATACTAAGCTTTTAGATTCATTGCATATCCCTTACACCAATGCTGAAGGTTCTAACTGTGAGAGTGTTGGTGATTATATTCTCTCTGTTTTACTTGTAATGGCTCAAAGGTACTCTCTTGATTTTAATGGCATGAGTATCGGTATTGTAGGTTGTGGTCATGTAGGTGCCCAGGTTGAGAATAAAGCTAAAGCTCTAGGTCTTAAGATTTTTAAATGTGATCCTCCAAGATTTAGAAAAGGAGACTCAACATGCAATGCTACTTTAAAAGATTGTCTTAATTGTGACATCGTGACCTTACATGTACCTTTAATTAAAGAAGGTACAGATAAGACCTTGTACATGATAGGTGAGAATGAGCTTAAATCTTTAAAGACTGGAGCATTCTTCTTTAACGCTTCCCGTGGCAATGTAGTTGATAATGAAGCATTATCAAAAGTTCTAGATGAGAGATCTGATCTTAAAGTTTGGCTTGATGTCTTTGAAGGTGAGCCTGAGATCAAGGTAAAGTCACTTTTATCAAAGGTAGAGGGTGCTACAGCTCATATTGCTGGATACTCTTATGAATCAAAAAGAAGGGCAAATGTGATGTTAGCTCACTCTATGGCAAAAGCTTTAAATCTTGAAGAGCCAAAGCCATATAGAATGCCAAAGGCAGAAATTGAAAATGTTGACTTAGGCAATGTAGAGACTCTTGATCTTGATTTAATCTCAAGACTTGTATTCTCTGTTTACGATGTAAGACGAGACAGCTTTAAATTTAAGAATGCCTTTACTGATGGTAAATCTTTCGATGCAATGCGTCAGAACTATCGTGAAAGACGAGAGTTATCATCAGTTACCATAAAAAATGCTCCTGAAAAATTCAGAAGCACCTTGTCTTTATTAGGTTTTACAGTTGTCTGAACACTCTTAAGCAGTTTGTACTTAGCATCTTGTCTGCAAACTGCTTTAAATCTCAGAGAGTTCTTTTTTCTGCTCTTTATTAAGAGTAATCAGTCCATCATGATCAAGACTTGAGAGCAGGGCTTTGCAACCTACTAAAATCTCAGAATAAGCTTTTTCAAAATCTCTTGTATACCAAGGATCATCAATATCTTTTGGAGTATCTGTAAAGTCTAAAAGCAAATATACCTTGCTCTTATCTGTCTTAGGATACAGCGCATACAGATTATCAAGATTAAACTGCTCCATGGCAATGATGTAGTCAAAGTCTTTTAGATCCTGCACTGTAACTTGTCTTGCTCTTTTAGCTGAGCAGTCAATACCTTTTTGACGCAGTAAAGCTTTCACAGGAGGGTAGACACCGTTGCCGATTTCTTCTTGTGAAGTGGCAGCAGAGCAGACAATAAAATCGTCCTCAAGCTTAAGCTTCTTTACTAACTCTTTTAAGATAAATTCTGCCATAGGTGAGCGACAAATATTTCCATGGCAAAGGAAAAGCACTTTAAACATACAAATCCTTAAAAAAAGACTCTTGATCCAGTTAGATGATATTAACCTGTAATCATAGATCTTTTAATTGAAAAATAAAAGAAAATTGAAAAGATAAAGTCTCTAAATGAAGTATGAAAATAGGTAGCAAGAGTTGATTTTCGTTAATTTTATAACGCCAATTATGGTGAGGTCTTGATCTCTTAAGACTTACTTAACTCCCTTAATTACCATAGAGGCGTTAATGCCACCAAAAGCAAAATCGTTTGACTGAATGAACTCAACTTCTTTTTTCAGAGGTTTGTCCATGATGTAGTCAAGATCTCCGCATTGAGGATCTACTTCATGTAAGTTTAAGTTTGGATTAAACCAGCCTACGTTCATCATGTTTACAGCTGCAATAGCCTCAACTGCACCACATGCGCCTAAGGTATGACCAAAATAACTCTTTAAAGTTGAAATTGGGGTCTTGTTGCCATAGATATTAGCTGTAGCATTAGATTCTGCTAAATCGCCACGAGCGGTACCGGTGCCATGAGCTGAAATGTAACCGATATCGCTAGGTGAAAGTTCAGCATCTTTAATTGAGCTTTCAATACAGATCTGAATGGTCTTTGGATTTGGAGAGGTGATATGGGTAGAATCACAGTTTGTTGTAAAGCCAATTAATTCACCTAAGATATTAGCTCCACGTGCTTTAGCGTGTTCATATTCTTCTAATACTACAGTACCAGCACCTTCACAGATTACTAAACCGTCTCTGTCTTTGTCAAAAGGTGCAGGGGGCAGTTTTGGTGTATCGTTTTTAGATGAAGTTGAGAACATGGTATCAAAGACACCAGCATCACAAAATATTATGTCTCCTAAGGGAGTGAACACAATGCAACTTTTGTAATGGTAGAGTGTTCCTGATTTAATTAGTAGTCTATTTCATATATCGCAAAAAAAGCCCCATAGCATAACTATGAGGCACAACTATCTAAAAGAGAAACTTAAATAAATCTTTACCTAAACTACTAACGGATGTTCATGATTGAATCCATTGCAGTATTCTGAGTCTGTAGAGCCTGAGCATTAGCCTGATAGGTTCTCTGTGCAATAATCAGATCAACTAATTCTGAAGCTAACTCAACGTTTGACAACTCTAAGTTAGCGCCTTTAATTGAACCTGCCATACCAGAATTAGCTTCACATGCCTGAGCTTCACCTGAGTTTACTGACTCTTTCCACTGAGTATCACCAACTTTGATTAACCCCTGAGGGTTTGTGAAGTTTGCCATTGCAACTTTACAGATCTTTGATGTTCTGCCGTTGGTGTATGAAGCGATCATTACACCATCTTCGTTAACCTGTACGTTCTCTAGGACACCTGTTGAGTAACCATCATTTGTAATGCCACCTACAGAGAACTTTGAGCTGCCGTACTGAGTGTAGTTAAGATCTGCTACGATTGACTGAGAGTCATCAACACCACCTCCCATTGCCTGAGCTAAAGTGAAGGCGTCACGACCTTGCTCAGGAGGATTTGCGCCACCAGCGTTAGTGAAGGTGATTAAGCCTGGAGTCTGACCACCGTCAATTAACTTACCGTCAGTACCGAACTCTAACTGAATACCTTTGAAGGTGGTACCTGCATCAGCAGATGGGCTGTTACCATCTACAGATAATTTAACGCCATTTGCTACGTCCACAGGATTGCCATCAACATAAGTGAGCACATTCCAGATAGTGTGACCATCTTTCACAGGATTTTGTGGATCAAAGTCTGGGTTATTATCTGTACCATCATTTGTATGATCTTTGATGAAGTAATAGGTTAGTGTATGAGCACCACCTAAAGAATCATAAATTGTTTGTGAAGATGCATTGGTATAGGTTGAGCTGTCTGTATGATCGAAGTTCTGATAACCGTGAGCTGCTTTTGTAGCCTTTGCATCGGCACCTGCTGGTAAGTTAAATGTGATACCAATTTTTGAAGATGCACGAGGAGCACCAGTGTCACTAGGAATTCTAATTGCTTTTGTAGATGTAATATCAAGATTTGCAACATCACCATCTTCATTTACAGGATATCCCTGAAGATAATCACCCATAGCTGTAACTACGTATCCATTTGGATTTAATTCAAAGGCACCGTTTCTGGTGTAGGTTCTGTCGCCATTATTAGCTGTTGCAGCATCATTTGGTTCATTTGCTAACACAAAGAAACCGTTGCCGCTAATTGCCATATCCAGGTTGTTACCAGTATCACCTGATAATGAACCTTGTACGAACTGCTGAGCTACAGTAGTAGTATTAGTACCCATACCGGTAGCTGTTTTTGAACTTGTGAAAACTGAATTGGTGTAAAGATCGGCAAATTCAGCACGTGACTTCTTAAAACCGTATGAGTTAGCATTAGCAATGTTATTTGAGGTGGTATCTAAGTATTTCTGTGAACCATTTATACCAGTAATTGATGTATTGAACATAGCGTTTCTCCAAATAGATAATAGATAGTTTTTTTCTCTCTCAAATTTATTTTAATTTTGAGCTTTTCGCTCTTATGTCTTATATAAAGCAAATGCTGTGCCAATTATTTTATTTATTGAATTATAAAGAATTTAATTTTTAATATTGGAAAAATAGAGCCAGTTTGCCTTAAACGGCAAACAAATTTTTACTAAAAACTTGCCTTTGCCGGGTACTTTTATACTTAATCACTTGAGCCATATATAGTAAAATCTACTAGATTTTTGTGAGGTAAATTATGAGTAAAGCTTTAGTCGTATTCTCTGGTGGGCAGGATAGTTCTACCTGTCTTTACTATGCTTTAAATAAGTATGATAAGGTTGCAACCATTGGTTTTAACTATGGGCAACGACATGATGTTGAGATGAAATGCCGTTTAGAGTTTTTAGAAGCTTTAAAGGATTTTGATAAAGAATTATTTAAAAAGTATGAAGGCGACAGAGTTGTTGATATGTTGTCTTTTAAAGATCTTACAGATTCAGCTTTAACAAAAGCTCATGAAGACTATGTTATGAATGAGGAAAATCACTTACCAACCTCATTTGTACCAGGACGTAACTTAATCTTTATGTGCTATGCGGCAAGTTATGCCTATACCATTAAAGCAGATACTGTGATTACTGGCGTAGGACAGGCAGATTATTCTGGATATCCAGATTGCCGAGACAACACCATGAAAGCTTTAGAACGTGCTGTAAATTTAGGTATGGAATCGAATCTTAAGTTTGAAACACCTTTAATGTTCAAATCTAAAGCTCAGACTTTTTACCTAGGCTATGAATTAGGTGGTATGGATTTTGTAAAGCTTATCGTTGAAAAGACTCATACCTGCTATGAAGGACAACATGACAAGTTACATGATTGGGGGTATGGATGTGGAGAGTGCCCATCATGTAAATTAAGAAAGAAAGGTTATGAGGAATTTTTAGATAGCCTGAAAAAGTAATTAAAAAAGCGCTCATTCTATTCTTGAGCGCCTTTTTAATTGAGCTTAGACCTAGTTTTGAATTGACTTAATCTTATAGCTGTTTTCTATCTTATTGCGCTTAAAGTTAGACTGGAAGTTTTTAAGTGCAATTAAGAATGCCAGAATAAAGAAACCACCTGGTGGCAAGATTGCAACCATTAATGTGTAGTCTGATGATATTACCGTACACTCTAATGACTTACCAAACTCTCCAAAGAGATTGGATGCTCCCATAAAAAAAGTTCCAGAGCCTAAGATCTCACGTAAGGCTCCTAGCACAAACAGTACTAGTGAAAAACCAATACCACAGCCTAAAGCATCAAAGAATGAGGAAATAGGACCATTTTTGCCGGCATAAGCTTCAGCTCTACCCATAATGATACAGTTAGTTACAATCAATGACAGATAGATACCTAACTGTGAGTAAAGATCCTGGAAATAAGCCTGAGTATAGAACCTTACTACGGTAACTAAAGTTGCAATTAAGAGTACGTAAATTGGAATACGTACTTCTTTAAAGATTAACTTTCTAATTAAAGAAATTACAAAAGAGCTTACACAAAGTACCAGTAAGGTGGCAATGGCAAGACCGGTGGCACTAGCAGCTGAGGTTGTAACAGCCAGTAGCGGACATAAACCCAACAACTGACAAAGACCAGGGTTATTTGACCAAACCCCTTTTAAGAAAACTTTAACAATTCTCTCTTTAGGTTGTTTTGTTTCTTTTGCACTAGTATCAAGTTTGCCTTCTACAGGCTTTAAGTTTTCACTCATTTAGTTCTGTGTCCTGCATTTTGAAAATCTGTTTAAATCAAGCTCGTTAAGCTCTTTTAAAGCCATAGAGGTAGCAACTACGGTAGCACGAGAGGTTACAGTAGAACCTGAAATGTAATCAAAGTCACCGCCAAGCTTCTTAACGTCCCAATTAGCATCATCAAGAGCGTAACCTGAGAATTGATCTAGGAAATTACCATGAGCTCTATCAACTTTATCTCCTAAACCTGGTGTCTCTGAAGAAAACTGAATATCAGCTTTATAAACTTTTTTATCTTTATCAAAACCTGCAATCATCACTAATGGATTTGAATAACCCATTGAGGTTTCATAGGTCATAACATAACCTGTGATTTCTGAAGCTCTGCTTGCAACAAATAGCTTTTGGTTAGAACCAATGTATTTACTCTTTTTAATTTGATAACAGGTGATCTGACTTCCTTTATCTTTAGCTTCATCAGGTAATAAAGCTAAAACACGGGCATCAATACTGTTCTTCTGGTTTTCAGCAATTTGATCTTTAGTGGTGTTCTCAACATACAGAACAAGCCCTACACATAATGAACCTACAATAGCTAAAGACACTCCTGACAATAAAGAACGTAGTCCTTTATTCATGCGTTTTGTCTCTTTTTCGTTAGTACCTAAAAGAGTCTCTACGTTAGTGTTTTTCATTATTGCAGTCCTCCTTTTTTGTATCTATAGCCAAATGGTCTTCTGTGAGTTAAGACATCAATTAAAGGAGCTGCAGCATTTGAAAGCATTACTGCAAATGCTACAGCATCTGAGTAAGAACCAAATGCTCTTAAGATCACGATTAAGAAAGCAACTAAAATTGAGAAGTAGATACGTCCCTTTGATGTGCCAGCATTAGTTACAGGATCAGTAATAATAAAGAAAGCAGCCATCATGGTACCGCCAAAGAGTAAGGTGTCTAGCGGTGGCAGAAAGTATCCAGGAAAGATATGTGAAAGCAGTAGAGAGAAAGCAACAATGGCTACGAAGAAAACTACTACCATCTTAACTAAGATGATCTTAAAGGCAATCAGGGCAAGACCACCTAAAAGGTAGGCAATAGCTAAACAGAAATAAGCTAAATACTCAGATGACTGAAAATCTACATTTGTCTTCTTATATAAAGTACCGCTCTTTCTTGCTGACTTTATCTCTTCTAGGAAAGTAGCACCAGAAGTAGCATCAGTCTCTGTTGATGCTAATGACTTATCAACTACAACCTCATCTGTATTTGACATTGTGCTTTCATCAGTATTTTCATCTAATAACGTAATGTTTAAAGCATCAATTTCTTTTTTTAAAGCATTAGCGCTTTTCTTATCGTAAATAACTGCTGCGGTTTTCTCTAATGATGCTACAGAAAAAGCAAATGGAGCAGGGGCAACCCATGATAAACCTACAACAGATGGACTAGAAATTACGATAAAGACAAAACCTGCCATTGCAGGGTTAAAGATATTATTACCAAGACCTCCAAATACAGCCTTCACCACGATAATAGCAAATACAGTTGCAACAACTGCGTAATAGCAAGGTAGAAGAGGAGGTAAGGTCATACCTAATAAAGCTGCTGTAACCACATAAGACAGATCAGATAAAGAATGTAAAACTGATCTGTGTCTTAAAAGAGCAATCACAACTTCACAGACTATGGCTGTAATCAAACAGTTTATGAACTGAAAGAAATTACCAAAGCCAAAAAAGAAGATTTGGACTAAAAATGCTGGTAATAGACACAATGAGACTATTCCCATGATCATCTTAGTGGTCAATGGTGCTTTAAGATGTGGAGCTGTTTCAATACCTAAGTTCTGTCTTGAAACTCCATTAAAATTAGTGTTCATTTTTTACCTTTTAGCTCTCAATGTCTTTTTCTTTAATGCCTGTGGCAATGTATTGTTCTCAACCTTCTGCTCCTGATGAGAAAGTAATACCTGAGCAATTACCTTCTTTTGAGCTGGGTTTTGCAGACTATCATCAGGCTCTAAGCCTACTAATGGATGATTCTCATTTTCAATTGCAGGTTCAGCATAAGCTTTTATGTTCAGAATATTATCTCTAACACCTGCCTGAGTTCTTAAAGCATATGGCAGAACATCTACAACTTCAGCCTGAGCTTTAGCAACTTTAGTCTCTACATCATCCTTTTTAGGCAGAATAGATGTTTCAATATGGCCTTGATGCTTTGCTACCATCATGGCTTTTCTTTCAACATCTTTAATTCTCTGTACAGTTTGGGCCTCTTTTGAGTCTTCAGCTGTAACTGCTGGTGCACTAGCTGATGCGTTTTTTGCTGCCATTAAAGCTGCTTTTCTCTCACGAGCCTTGGCTTTAGCTTCTTCAATTGCTTTTTGACGAGTAGCAGCTAACTCTTCAGGAGACATGTTCTTTTCTGCCTCTTTTTGAGCTTTCATTCTGGCTAATGCTTCAGCTTTCTTCTTTGCACGAGCCTTTTCTTCTTCAGCTAAACGTTCGTTACGAGCTTCCATTCTCTGTTTAGCCCTTTCATTTCTAATCTCAGCATCATAAATATGCTTTTCTACTGCTTTTTCATATCTAAATTGAGCTGTAAGTGGAATATATGATGGGCAAACATAGGTACAGCAGCCACATAGTGTACAATCCTTAATTCCGCACATCTGTGCTGCAGCATGATTATGAGCTTTAGACTGGTTGTACATTTGATATGGCACTAAACGGCTAGGGCAAACTCTAGCGCAACGACCACAACGAATGCAGTTAGATGGCTCTTTAATTCTTGGGATCTCATTTGAGCCTGGTGCCATGATGCAGTTTACAGATTTGGTAATAGGCACATCAATAGAAGGTAGAGTAAATCCCATCATAGGTCCACCTAAAATGATCCTCTGGTGAAACTCAGGATTCAACTCATAATTACTTAAAACAAATCTTACAGAGGTGCCTAATCTTACTCTTACGTTGCCTTTTCTCTTTAAAGAATTTCCTGTTACGGTAACTACTCTTGAGGTTAAAGGTCGACCATCTACAACAGCTTCCTTTACAGCTAAAACGGTACCTACGTTATCAACTACAATGCCACATTCTGAGGTATGAGCGTTATAAGGTACCTCGATACCGGTTAGGATCTTGATAAGATTACGGGCTGAACCTGATGGATATACAGTAGGGATCACTCTTACAGTAGCAACTTCTGCACAAGCCTGCTCCATTGCAGAAATTGCTTTTGGCTTGTTGTTCTCAATTGCAACTAAGGTGATCTTTGGATTTAAAATCTTGTTAAAGATCTTGATGCCTAATGCAATTTCACTTGCTCGCTCCTGCATGATTCTGTCATCACAGGTTATTGCAGGTTCGCACTCGCAACCGTTGATAATTAGGACATTACAGCCAGATATTGACTCATCTAATGCTGACTTTAATTTAATGTCTGTCTGGAATTGAGCACCACCTAAACCTTCTACTCCAAAATTATGCATTCTGGCTAAAAGATCTTTACTGTTCATGCTCTCCCAATTTGGAAGAGGAGCAGGATCTATTTCCTCATCAAGACCATCAGGTTTAATGGTAATACAAAGACCAGTATAGCCACTAGGATGTGGTAAAAGCTCTTTTGAAATAGCGGTAATAGTACCCGATGTAGATGCATGGCAAGGTACTAATCTGCCGTTTGTAGCAGTTAAAGGCTGACCTTTTTTAACATGATCGCCTACGTTTACCAAGATCTCACCATCTTTACCAAGATGTTTTTCAATGGGTAAGCAAATAAGTGATGGTAACTTTAGGTCTTCAATTCTGCAGTTTTCAGTGTCTTTGAGCTCTTTTGGTTTAATGCCTCCAAAGAACTTCCAAATTTTTGCCTGAGCAATTTTTTGTAATTGTTTAGATGACATTATTAGCTCCCACTCTTAATTTGAACAGAGTGTATATTCCAGTTGAAATGTGATAAATTGCGTTCAAGTCTTATTTTTTCAATACACTTTTCTGGACAGTTGTTAATACACTCATCACAGCCGATGCACTCTTCAGGATCGACTACATGAGGTTGTTTTAATAAACCTGAGATAGCATCAACAGGGCATTTTCTCTTACATTTACCACAACCTGTGCACTGTGATTCATGAATATAGGCAACCTGTCTTGGTGAGAAGAGCTGCTCTTCATAATCTTCAACATCACCTGAGTTAATACCTAGCATTGAAGCAATTTGTTTTGCAACATCAGCTCCAGCCGGTTTACATAAATTAGCCAGAGCTTTGCCATCAGCTAGAGCTTTAGCATAAGCCTGACAGCCTGGATATCCGCACTGACCACAGTTAATGCCTGGCAATAATTTTTCAATACGCTTTTCACTGCTATTGCCACTTTTAGATTCTGTAAATGATGACAGAATAGATAATAAAATACCTACAACAGCTAAAATTAAAGCTAATCCAATAATGAATTCAAAATTTATCATGCGGCACTTCCTGCAAAACCTGCAAATCCCATAAATGCCATTGACAGCAATCCTGCTGTAACTAAGGCAATTGCGGTATTCTTAAATGGTTCTGGTACATCTGATATTGCAAGTCTTTCTCTTATTGCTGCAAATAGAACTAATACAAGGGTAAAACCAAAGCCAGCACCTACGGTGAATGCTACTGACTCAGCTAAGTTAAAGGATAAAGAACCTTGTAAAAGAACCAAACCTAAAACAATACAGTTGGTGGTAATTAAAGGTAAGTAGATACCTAAAGAATTGTATAAATCCACGGATACAAAACGGATAACAATTTCTGCAAGCTGTACGGTTATCGCAATAATCACAATATCAATGATTAGCTCTAACGACTCTAAAGAGTACAAAGTTAATACATAGGTATTAACTAGGTAACAGGCAATCGAGGTAATAAACAACACAAATGAAGTTGCAAGTCCCATTCCGGTTGCAGCTGAGATCTTATTTGATACACCTAAAAAAGGGCATAGACCTAAGAATCGGACTAACACAAAGTTATTAACGATTGCAGCACCGAAGAATAAAAATAAATAGTGAACCATAGATATTACGTGTATCCAAAAACGTATTACATCAAAATAAACACATAAACACTACCTTGAAGGTAATGTCCAAATAAGCTAATAAAATGGATTTTTTTTATAGTTTGCTCTTGTTGGGCAACTGAGCAAGACATGTCACTTTAGTTAACTTGAATAAAATATCTTACACGCTGAATTTTAAATCTTTTTTTATAAAGTCTAAAGATATTGAGAAAAATTTTAAGTTTGCTTAAGTATTTTACTTAAGAAAGGCTATTTTTAAAAATTTTATTTGCAAAAACTAAAGGTCAAATGCAGATCTGATATTTTAAAACTATGAATTTCCATATTACATTTTAGTGTTAGTGTTTGTCATAGTATGATCTTTCGATTTACAGACAGCTTTCAGCATGTAAAATACCATCATTAAATACTAGGTGAGATTCAATTTATGGCAACTAAAAACTCATTACTCAATCAAGAACAAAGAGAAAACATGCTGAACATTTTGTTATCGTGTTTTCCAAATCCTAAATCAGAGCTTAAATTTAATAATCCATTTGAGCTTTTGTGTGCTGTGGTGCTTTCAGCTCAGGCTACAGATGAGTCTGTAAATAAGATCACTCCTGAGTTATTCAAACTGGCACCTACACCATCTAAGATGAGTGAACTATCAGAAGCTGCCGTAGGTAATGCAATAAGAACCATTGGACTTTGGAAAGCTAAAGCATCTTATCTTGTAAAGTTATCAAAGATGCTTTGTGATGAATTCAATGGAGAAGTTCCTTCTTCATATGATGAACTTATTAAGTTACCAGGAGTAGGCTCGAAAACAGCAAAGGTTGTATTAAATGTTGCCTTTAATCAGCCTACCGTTGCTGTTGATACTCATATTTTTAGAGTCTGCAACAGAACCGGATTCTGTTTAGGTAAGACTGCCAAAGAGGTTGAAGATAGGATTGTGCCTTTAATTGATGACAAGTATCTGATTACAGCTCACCATCTTTTACTTCTTCATGGAAGATATGTTTGTAAAGCTCGCACTCCACTTTGCAATGAATGTAAAATAGCAACAATTTGTAAGAAAAGAATATAAAAGGAAAAGTCATGACTTACTTAGTTGATTCTCACTGTCATCTTTCAAGCTTGTCTTTAGAAGGTAAGGCAGGTGACAAAATTGAACAGATAATTGCAAGAGCAAATCATGTCGGTGTAACACATTTTTTGAATGTATCATGTACAACTAAAGAATTCGCTAAAAACTGCGAAATTGCCAAGAATTATGACAATATCTATTTAGCATTAGGTATTCATCCACTAAATCTTGAGGATGATCCTGATTGGAAAGATGATGAGTTAATTACAAATCTTGAAATCTCACCTAAGGTTATTGCTGTAGGAGAGACTGGTCTTGATTATCATTATGCTCCAGAGACTAGGGAAATTCAGATCCCATCTTTTGCCAGACAAATTAACATTGCTCATACAGTTCACAAACCTTTAGTTATTCATGCAAGAGAGGCTAAAAAGGATACACTTGACATTATGAAAGCAGAAAATGCCCGTGATGTTGGAGGTGTGATCCATTGCTTTACAGATACTATTGAGATGGCAAGAGCCTGTCTTGATATGGGCTTTTACATTTCATTTACAGGTATATCAACCTTTAAAGGTTCAGATAACGTAAGGGATGTTATTAAATATGTGCCAGTTGACAGAATGATGGTAGAAACTGACTGCCCGTATTTGGCACCAATTCCTGTAAGAGGAGTTGAGAATGAACCTGCCTTTGTAAGATATACCTTAAAGTTTATTGCTGATTTTAAAGGTATTAGTGAGGATACGTTTGCTTCAATCACATCAGCAAATTTTGAAAATCTTTACGGATTAAAGCTAGGTGAGATTAAAGTGCCAAATGTAGAATTCAGCACTTATAAGCTTGAAAAGATAATCGATAAGCCATTTGAACAGTAAGTAAAACAGCTCTTTTCTTACAAGTTTCATGACTGTGAGAAAAGAGCTTTATTGTATTGCAATTCGTCAAATGGAATTGAACTGAATATCCTAGTTACTGACCTAATAAAACAGGATTTACAAAGGTGAAATATCCATTAGTAAATATAATCTCAAGCATTAACAAAATTGCAGTGATAAGCTGCAAAGCACATATCATATCTGTACTAGCCTTGATTCCTTTAACTAACATAAATTGACCAATAAGTACTCTTGAGAGTAAACAAATACCTAACATGGTTAGAGCTATCTGCCAATCTAGAACTACAAAAGTAATTGCTAAACAAATAACTGCATCTGCAATCAAACCTTTTAAGCCTAAGGTTCCAAATGAGCTTACAGGATCGTCTGATGAACCAAAGTTTAAGGTGGTTGCAGTAAATGAGCTTAACACAAAGATAACAGCAAATCCTAAGCAGAAATAGATGTCTAATTCCATGTATTGTGAAAAATACTGAATTGATTTTGCAAACAGACTGATCACAATCAGTGTAATTAAAATCTTGCCATAAGTATCAATCTTTCTTAAAGAGATTGCGGTACATAAAAGACCAATACCTCTGAATGCACCTGATCCTGTTAAGGCAAAAAATAACATGGTAACAACTGCAGCGCACAAAGAATGGCTCTGACATACAGATTGCATGAACATAGCTAAAGCACAGGTAACAAAGCCAATTACAAAGTAAGGTATTGGCATGAAAACAGGAGCTGACGGTCCTAAGATTGATAAAGCTTGTTTTGGAAATAAAGCTCCTAAATTAGTAAAGTTAAAGAATGACGAAACAAGCTGTCTTAAAAAGACTAAAACATAAACAGATGCTGAAATCTCATTGTTTACTTTAGTCTGATTATTAGAAGCTACATGTTCATTTGGAACTTGCTGTTGAGCTTGAACATTTGGCTGTACTTGTGCGTTCTGATTAAAGTTATGTTCAGAATTTTGAGTTTGATCTGACTGTGTCCCAAAGTTTAAGTTAGTGTTTTTAACATTCGCAAAAATGCTTGATTGAGCTGTACTGCCACCAACATTTGACTGTTGATTATTTGCAAAGGTTGCTTGCTGATTTATTTGGTTATCAGCATGATTACTTTGAGTTGCATTCTCAAAAGATGGCTTATCTATAATTTGAGATCCTGGAATATTTGCCCCAACTGTATTTTGCACAGCTACAGTATTCTCTTTAACACTTGTATTTACAGCAGGATTATCTTCTTTTACAGGAGCTGTATTCTGTGAATTCTGCTTTGCTTCAGTTGCAACATGGGCAGGAATTTCTCCTTGAACCATAGTGTTATTTGAAAACAGATCTGTTTGAATAGGAGCTTTTTCTTCTTCCTGTTTAACTTCTGCTTTAGGCTTTCTTGGTCTTAAAGGTTCTCCAGGTGCAATGTATAAATGACCAGAGTCACGACCTTCTTCATTTAAATAAGCTTCATTAGCTTTATATGTGTAGTAATCGTGTTTCTTTAATTCGCGCTCTGAAGGTCCTACAGCATAGATGGTCTCTTCTTCTCGAGCCTGAGTCTTAGGTTGTGACAATCCTTGAGTATTTGACAGATCAAAATCAGAAGCGGATTGCTGCTGCGACTCAAAATTCTGAGGAGGAATAATATTTGTAAAACCAGGATCTGAAAATGCACTAGCAAATTGTTCTTGCGAATTTACGTTTTGATTAGCATTTTGCTGAGTAGGATCAATTGATGCGAAATTCTGATTTACCTGATCAAAGCTTGGTTCAGAATTGAAATCTCTATTGATTGTTTTGCCAGATGTCTGGTTAACATTAAGACGGATCTTCTTAAATAGAGATGCTACCTTACCAGAGTCATCATTTTGCTGATTATTTTTGTTTTTAGAAAAGATTCCAAAAGCCATTAGATTTCCTTCTGAACTTAATTTATATAAGGCTAATTAAAAGCCTAAACATGAATCAGATAATTCAATTTTGTATAAAACATTATATGGTTTTTTGAACTATCATATAATTCATTTTGAAAGTGTTTTCTATTGTGCTTTGTACTTTACACTTTGAATCTTGCTTTCAATATGATATTACAAATCGTAAAGACAAATACAATTATACATATACTTCTAGTTTTGCAATATTCTGAGCAAATCATAATTTCTGTATATTCTATTTCTCTTAACTTCTTTGTCAACGAATAACAATCCTTTATCAGACAAAGAATTGAGCGCTTTTCGAACTGTAATTGTTGAACCGATAGAAGAATCGAAATCTGAAACTTTGCAATAAGGCTTTTGAAAAGTATACATCCATACTTTTTTTTCAGTGTCTAATCGACATTTTGAAAGACCTTCTTTAGCTAATTGTTCAGCGTTTTTCATTTTATCTATTAGTTTTGACGCCATACGTTCGCAACATTCAAGAAAAAATTTTATCCATAGGTACCAATCAGGATTATCTCCTCTTATTCCATTTAATAAAGCATAATATCTGGCTCTTTCTTTTTCTAATTCTTCACTAACAAGAAAAAATGGAAAATCTACAAGATCGTAACTCATTGCCATTAATGCAATAAGGATACGACCTAACCTTCCATTACCATCCAAAAAAGGGTGTACTGACTCAAATTGAGCGTGCATAATAGCAATTTTTATCAATGATTCTATTTTTTCATCAAGGACTACACCTTCAGAACCATTGTATTTTTTGAATGATGAATGAACCTCTCCATTCATGAAGTATTCTAAATTTGCCATATACTGAGGTATTTCAGCAGCGGACACTGGAATATAAACAGCGTGCTCTATATTATTATCTGGACCAATAAAATTTTGAATTTTGCGGTATTCTCCGCCAGCTGAGCTTGTTCCTCTGGCATTCGTCATCAAAACTTTATGTAAATTTTGTATCAATCTAGTACTAAAAGGCATTCCACTTTTAATTAAATCAACTCCAAGATCTAACGCTTTTTTGTAATTTAAAACTTCTTGTTGTTCCCAACCTTTCCTGTTAGAAGGTTCTATCATTTCTAAAAATGTAACTTGTGTGCCTTCAATCTTGGTTGATTGTACAGATTCATTAAGAGAAAAAATGCTGACGAGAGGAGAAGCTACAATGGAATGTGAAAAATCACTTTTCATAGTTCCAATTTGTAAATTAACCTTAGCAAGTATTTTATAAATATCTATCATTTGTTGTGCCGAAATGACAGGAGGTAGTAGTTGAACACCTTTTTTAGCCATTTTTTACTCCATTTTATTTTTTGATATAAAATAACAAAAAAAATGTATTTTATAAAAAATTGAAGATATAATTTATTAAAAAATTATATCTTAAAATATTGTTTTATTCTACTTAAAGGATAGGATTCTATAAAAAGTTATAAATACAATGTTAAAATTTAATCTTACACAAGAATATTATTAATAAAACATTAATAAAGCAAAATATAATAAACTACTCTCTGCTCCAATGAGATATGACATATAAAGTCCATATTAGGATTAGTCAAAATGATAAAATTAGAGAATATACATAAAGTTTATCAGCTAGATAAAAATCATAGTTTGCATGCATTAAAAGGTATCAATCTGACTATTAACAAAGGTGAAATCTTTGGTGTGATTGGTCTTTCTGGTGCAGGTAAATCAACACTTATTAGAATCATCAATATGCTTGAAACTCCAACCGAGGGCAGGGTAATTATTGATGGTGAAGATATAACTGACTACAAAGAAGTTCAGTTAAGAAAAGTAAGACAATCGATAGGAATGATCTTCCAGCAATTCAACCTATTATCTTCAATGACTGTAGCTCAAAACGTTGCCTTTCCACTTGAGCTGAATCCTCAAAATGACAAAAAGACCATAAAAGCCAAGGTAAAAGAGTTGCTTGAAATGGTAGGTCTTGGTGATAAAGCTGATGTTTATCCTGCTCAATTGTCAGGAGGTCAGAAGCAAAGAGTTGGTATTGCAAGAGCATTAGCAACAAATCCTAAGATTTTACTTTGTGATGAAGCTACTTCAGCTTTAGATCCAAAGACAACCAGCTCAATCTTGAAATTACTACAAGATCTTAAAAAGAAACTAAATCTTACCATCGTGATCATTACTCACCAGCTAGAAGTAATTAAAGAGTGTTGTGACAGAGTGGCCGTTATTGACGGTGGTTTAATCAGTGAGATGGGCAAAACTATTGACGTTTTTGCAAATCCTCAAAAAGAATTAACTAAGAGATTAGTAAGTGCCGTAGTAAGAAAGGATCTTAATGACCTATTAGATTATACAACGCTTAATAATACTTATAAGGAAGGCTCTAAAGCTTGGTTTGAAGTTTTATTCTTAGGAGATAAAGCTGAAGATCCTGTGATTGTTGATGTTGCAGAAAAACTAGGTGTTAAGATTGGTATTATGGCAGGTCAAATCAATCATATTCAAAATGAGCCTCTAGGTGTTCTGATTATTGCTATAGAAGGCAGTGAAGACATCATTGCAAAAGCAAAGACTGAACTGGAAAACAGGGTATACAGAGTTAAGCTTTTAGGCTATCAGCTAAAGGAGGCAAAATAAATGGTAGAGTTTTTAACATCTCTAGGACTGTCATCCTATGCATCAAAGATTTCTGTACTTTTGTTTGATGGTACCATCGATACTTTCTACATGGTGTTTTTAGCAACAGCAATCTCAATCATTGTTGGTGTACCTTTAGGAGTTATTTTACTAGTAACCTCCAAAGGTTATTTCTGGTATTCACCAGTGTTTTATTCTGTGTTAGGTTCAATTGTTAATGCCCTAAGATCAATTCCATTTATTATCTTAATGGTGGCAATTATTCCTATTACCAAGTTCTTTGTAGGTACGAGTATTGGTACAACCGCTGCAATTGTGCCTTTGACAATTTCGACTATTCCTTTTTTAGGAAGACTAGTTGAAACCTCATTAAGAACTGTATCTTATGGTTTAATTGAAGCTGCTCAATCAATGGGAGCTAGCCCATTTAGAATCATCAGAAAAGTATTATTACCAGAGGCTCTACCTGAGTTAATTCAGAACTTTACATTAACAGTAATAGTAATTATTGGTTGTTCAGCTATGGCTGGCACCATCGGTGGTGGCGGTTTAGGTGATATTGCAATTCGCTACGGTTATCAAAGATTCCAAGTATCAATCATGGTTCTAACTGTAATTATCTTAATTCTGATGGTGCAGTTAACCCAGCTTGTAGGTGATTATTTAACCAAGAAAGTCGATCACAGATAGTATTTTTTACGCAACATTTTCTAAAAGGAGAACTCATTGTAGCTCTCCTTTTTTATTGTAATTATAGCCATTAGCTATAAGTGTTAATTCAAAAATAGTATTATTAACTTGTTGATCTTCAAATGTAATAGGGGCATATTATTACCAACGAAACAAATCAGGTAAAAATCATTTTACGGAGACTAATATAATGAATAAGATTAAGTTACTTTTATTTTTAGCCACATTAACAGTTGCATCTGTATCATTCACAGCTCAGGCAAAAGAAACCATTACTATTGGTGCAACTCCAGTTCCACATGTAGAGATCCTTGAGGTTGTAAAGCCAATTCTTGCAAAAGAAGGTTTTGATCTAAAAATTACAGAATTCAATGATTATGTTCAGCCAAATTTAGCAGTTGCAGATGGACAGCTAGATTGTAATTTCTTCCAACATCTACCATACTTAGAGTCTTTTGTTAAGGAGCGTGGCTCAGACTTAGTCAATGTCGGTGGTATCCATATTGAACCAATGGGCGTTTACTCAAGAAAGATCAAAGACTTAAAGGATCTAAAAGATGGCGCAACAGTTGCAATTCCTAATGATCCAACCAATGGTGGTCGTGCTTTATTGCTTTTACAGTCAGCTGGTTTAATTACTCTTGAAGATCCAAAGAGTGTAACTTCAACTCCTTTAGATATTAAAGATAACAAGAAGAACTTAAACTTCAAAGAATTAGAAGCACCTCAGTTACCACGTTCTTTAGATGATACCGATATTTCAATCATCAATACCAACTATGCAATCGGTGCCAGCTTGAATCCATTAAAAGATGCTTTATTTATTGAAAAGTCAGATTCTCCATATGTAAATATTGTAGTTGCTAATTCAAAGACTGCTAAATCAGCTGGTGTTCAGGCTCTAGTTAAAGCTTTAAGATCTCCTGAAATCAAGAAATTCATTCTTGATAAATATCAGGGTGCTGTAGTTCCAGCATTCTAATATCAAGCAATCTTGATAAATAATAGAAAAGGCAGGATCTCTTAAAAGAGGTTCTGCTTTTTTGTTATTTGAGATGTAATAAAGATAATAAAATAAAGATACTATATAATTGATTACAGATGCAAAGACAATCATCTAGTTAATCAAACTCTTGCTGATATTTAGGAAAGCAAATGACAGACACTAAGAAATACAAGTTGTTACCAACAGGTGAAGATACTTTTTCTGAAGTAATAACTCAAAATAAATACTATGTAGATAAGACTTCTTATCTAAGATCTGTCTTTGCTGAAGATGGTAGTTCTGTACTTTTATTTACAAGACCTCGAAGATTTGGCAAAACCATGCTTATGGATATGTTTGCAGATTTTCTACGCCTGAATGTAAAAGATCCTTCTGATACCTCATTTCAACGAAAGTTCTTTAAAGGTATGAGTATTCTTCAAGACAAAGAATTTGTTGATAAGTTTATGGGGCAATTTCCTGTTATTTCTATCTCATTAAAAGGAATTATTGGCGGAGATTTCGAAATTGCAAAAGGAGCCCTGATTACTCTTGTAAAGAATTTAGCAAGAACTTATAGTTTTCTGCAAAAAAGTGAAGCTCTCACAGAGTATGACAAAATAGATTTGAAAAATCTCTGTAGTGATTCCTATTTAAAAAAGCCAATAAATCAAAACAACCTTACTGATTCGTTAAATTTCCTTAGCAATTGTTTGTTCAAACATTTTAAGAAACAGGTAATTCTTCTAATTGATGAATATGATGTTCCTTTAGCTAAAGCAGCAGCTGGTAAATACCATGAAGAGATGGTTGAACTTATCAGTGCTTTTTTAGGAGTACTAAAAAGAACACCAAAGAATACTAATGAGAAAAATGCACCTATTTATAAAGTGGTTATGACAGGCTGTTTAAAGGTAGCTAAAAATTCTATCTTTACTGGTGTTAACAACGTAGTTGTAAATACTGTTCTGAATACACAGACTAAATTTACATCTATCATAGGCTTCAACAAAGAAGAAACAAAAAAGGTTTTAGAAGACTATAACCTAAGTGAGTACGAGGCTATGGTCAAAGAAAACTATGATGGATACCGTTTCTATAATGAAGAAATATTCTGTCCATGGGATGTTATCAATTTTGTTGCAGAAAACTATGAGCATAAATTAAATGGAACAGAATCAGATATAAAACCTGGCAACTATTGGAATGCAACGTCATCTTCTAAGATTTTGAAGGAATATTTAGGATATCTCAGCAAAACAATTAGAGAGAGACTTCAGGATTTGGTTGAAGGGAAGAGTATTGAAGTAAAAATCAATGATTCTATGAATTATGACGATTTAAAACTACATGATCCTGACGATTTCTTCTCATTATTACTACATACAGGTTATTTAACAGCTGTAGGTAATCCTTCAAAGAATAACTATCTTGTAAAGATACCAAATAAGGAAATATTAGAGTGTTTTAACACTAATATTACAGAATGTTTTAATGACATGGTAAAAGAAGGTCCCGATTTTAAAGCAGTTAACATTGCAAAAGCTTTATTAAATGGTGATGAAAAGAAAGTTGAAGACTTACTATCAGAAGTAATCTTAACTTACGTATCAACAAGAGACTTTGCTACAAAATCAAATCCAGAGAACTTCTATCAGGGCTTTTTATCAGGAATTTTCTTTAATTGTAAAGATGTAATTTCATGTTACAGATCAAACGCAGAAGCAGGGTTAGGCTATCTTGATTTTGCGTTTAAAGATAATCCAGGCAAAACAGCTGTAGTTATTGAAATTAAGTCATGTTCAAGTACAGATGAACTTCTAAACGCTCAGAAAGTAGCATTAGAACAGATTAAAGAAAAGAAATATGCACAAAGCTATATAAAAGACAGCTCAATTGACCATGTTTATGCTTATGGAATTGCTTTTTCTAATAAATACTGCAGAGTAAAAGTGGAAACACTAAAATAGATAAATCTTCAGAAACGCACATCAATTATTAGCAAATATTAGCAAAACAAAGCCAATAACCATGCCATCTAAAAACGTGTTTATTGGTCTATCTATAAAATTTAACATAATATAAATTATGCGAAGTTACAGCTAATCTTTTTTTTAATTTGTAATTAATCTAGAATAATAAAATCTATCAGAACTTAGAACGACAAATGCAATTTGATTGATTAGCGGTTCATTACTTTTTCAATAATACACTGATGAGTTTTAGTATCTTTCGAGAAGTTAATGCCTACTAGTAGAACTTCACCTTTATAGTCTTTAAAGAACTGTAAGTAATTCTTCT
>ERZ1034952.110-NODE-110-length-72342-cov-10.810450_pt1 | contig 72342 bp, 60 predicted proteins | sample MGYA00520625_ERZ1034952 | MGnify/ENA primary metagenome ERZ1034952 (study PRJEB33766, sample SAMN09781773) | gut metagenome | biome: gut microbiome | host: Homo sapiens | place: Madagascar | study: EMG produced TPA metagenomics assembly of the PRJNA485056 data...
AGGATGGCACGATTGAAAAAACATTTTTCCATATTATACTATTATACGCAGCACAATCAATCAGAACGGCATAACAGCCGGCTATCCGGAGGCTCGATGGAACAGACAAAAGTCACGCAGAAAATGATCGCGGAGCTCGCAGGCGTATCCCGCAGCATGGTATCTCTCGTCGTCAACAACTCTCAGAAACCGATTCACAGGGAGACGCGGGAGAGAATTCTTGCCATTGTGGAACGATACGGCTACAAAGTCAATCCGCTGGCCCTGCAGCTCCGTTCCGGGAAAAGCCGCTTCGTGAACATCGTGGTCTCCAAAGACAGCGGTTATCAGGTCCAGCGCATGATCGAACACCTCGAAGAACGGCTGAGCCGGAACGGATACCTGGTGCTGCTCTCCCGGATCAATCCGCATGCCGAGGATGCGCCGAGCGTGCTGCGCGCCTTCATGGGCTTCGACTTCGCCGGAACCATCGTGCTCGATCATCTGTTCTGCGGTTATGAGCAGAACGCCCCGGTCACGCTGGCCCGGCAGATCAACCGCTACCGGAACGTCATCTTCCTGAACCGGCTGCCGGTGCGCATGAAGCACAATTTCGTCCCCATCGACTACGGCCGCGGCGTCCGCGAGGCGGTCCGCCATCTGCATGCCGCCGGACGGAAACGCATCTTCCTTGCGGTTAACGACCTGGACAACGGCCCGGCCCGTGGCCGGCTGGAAGGCTTCAAGGAAGGGCTCGCCGATGTCGGCGTCAAATTCCAGCGGGAGTCCTGCTGGAATGCGGACGAGTTCGGCCTGAGCTACGCGACCGAGGAGTACCGCATCCCGCGTTCCGCCCGGATCTACGAGGAGCTTGTCGTGAACCGCAAAGCGGACGCGATCATCGCCCACAACGACTTCTGGGCCGCGCCGCTGATCAAATACCTGAAAAAGCAGCAGGTCCGGGTTCCGGGCGACGTGGCGGTTGTCGGCTATGAAAACATCAGGCCGCTCTGCTTCGCCTGCGATCCCGAGCTCAGCAGCATCAGCCTCAATATCGAGCTGCTGGCGGACGAGCTGGTCAGACTCCTGCTCGCCGGGCTTCGGGACGGGGAGCTGCCGGAGCAGCCGCCGGTCCGGACCCGTTTCATCCCGCGCGAATCGGCATAGACCGATTCATCCACGCGTATGGCAGGAACGGTATTTGCATTCCCGCTTCTCCAGCGGTATATTGAACGGGGCTGGTCATGAACGTCTACACCCGCCCCGAATTCCGGCGGCGCGGACTGGCCACGGAGGTGCAGAAACTCATGATCGCCGATGTAAAGACGCTCGGCCTCTCCAATCTGGAGCTCGGCGCAGCGGACCAGAGGGCGCCGGTCTGCCGGAAGCTCGGCTTCGGCGCCGAAAGCCCGGGGCTGCTCGCCATGGAGCTGAAGCTGCAACCCGTCACCGTCCCAGCCCGGAAAGGAGCTCCACCGTGCGCGATCCGAGCCGGCCTCCGGGGAAAATTCCCGCATTGAAGGTGACCGCGCCGCCGCTGCCGCAATAGAGCGCCTGCGTGCGCGACAGGGTTTCCCGCGAATAGAGCGGCAGCTCCATCTCCCCCGGCCGCAGCAGCGCCGGATCCCGGAACAGCGACGGCCCGTCTCCCAGCACGGCGGCGGCGGAATTCAGATGTCCCCAGAACGCATCCGTCGAAACCAGCAGATGCGGCGTCACTCCGGTCCCGGCATTGACGCACTCCTCTTCGGGGCAGACCGGCGCATTCGTGAAAGGGCCGAGAAACGGGCGCCCGGTAGCCGGGTCGAGCAGAACCGCCTCGCCCGCGAAATAATCGAAGCCGTCCCGGAACGGCCGGGTATGCCCGATGCAGTAACAGCCGTCATTGAAGGTCAGCAGCGCGCCGGGATTACCCGCCTGCACCGCCTGCCGGTAAAGCGGGTAATCCAGCAGATCGTGATGAAAACAGTTCCAGTCGTAACAGCCGTCGAACCACCACCCGGAAATCAACTCCCCGTACCGGAGGCTCCAATACCGGATCGCTTCGCTCCAGCGCTCCTGAAAACGACGCTGGTCGGTACCATCCGCAGAGTTCCAGCCGAACCCGGCATGCAGTGCCGTGTTGCCGCGGATTTCGCAGGGCAGATAGGCGATCATCCGTTTTCCGCGTTTCGCCAGCGCAGCGGCGATCTCCCCGAACAGGTCGCGCCGGGAACAGCGGCCCGGGCCGGCATATCGGTCGATGACCTCATTGGGAGCGCAGTAAAAGCCCCTGTTCTGCCCGAGCGTGAAGATCAGGTAGTCGGAGGCGCTCCGGTCGAAGTCGTCCAGAAAACCGGCCAGGTCGAACGAATCGACCTGCTCATTCCCCGGAAATTCCGGCAGGTAATGCACCATCAGACCGCGCTTCCCGGACAGCCATGACAACTGTTTCATAGATTCTCCCGATTGATTCGTTGATAAGCCATTATTTTTTATTGCACGCCCCGCCTTTCCCGGCGAGGTGAAGCCGAATGTTGCGGAGGAAGAATGTGACCTTTCCCCGGCGCGGATTCATGCCGATGCGGAACTGCCGGATCTTGCCGGGCGAAAATGATGCGAGCTCAATAAAATTCTCCCGCCATTCGCCACAGGAAGGGGTATAATAGACGTGGTGGCTTTTTCCGGCCTCTCCCTCGCCCTCCACAAGCATGACCAGATTGATGTCCGGTTTCTCCGCAGCCGCCTGTGCGGTTCTGATTTCGAATGAAAATCCGAGCGTTCCCTCCGGAAAGCCGTCGGGCAGCATAAATTCCGGATAGACCCAGCGATCGGTATCCGGCGGGAATTCAACGTCGAACCGGACGGCCTTCTCCCGTTCGTCCCACGCAATCGTCATCGCGCCGGAGCTGTTCTTACGCCATCGGACCGGATCGCCGGAACCGGGCAGCAGCGGCGTTTCGGCGACGGGAGCCGATACGACGACCGGAAGCACAAGCCGGCTGATGCGGCGGCCGTTGAAAAGACCGCCGAAAACAAGCTCGTGACGACCGGCCGGCAGCCCGGCGGGTAAATGCAGCTCAAACTCCTTCTCCTCAAAGGGGGCCAGTTCGATCGCTCCGGGAAGTCCGGACGGAACGGCGCCTTCGACGGCCACGACACCGCGCTTGTTCTCTTCGCTGAAGTTCGCAACCCGCAGCTTTACCTTGCGCTCCTTCGCCCCGGCGGACAGCAGCAGGAGATTTTTCCTGACTCCGACGGTGAACTCTTCGGAGGGAACTACGCTCAGAACAACGCTTTTGTCGAGCCCGCTCATCCGAGCCCCGACTGCGCCGGTTCCGACCGGCGGCGTCCTGACCGGAATATCGCTCCCCCCTGACAGATAAGCCGGAAAGCGGGTCGCGGTCAGCGAAAGCCGGCCGTCTTCCGGCGAGACGGTTTCCGACATGCCGAAAAGATCGGTCAGTACGGCGGAGCGCGATGCCGGAATTGCGAACGTTCTCCGGAATTCATGCACCGGCCGGATGCCGCCCACCGGGTCCGGGGCGGTGCGATCCAGCTCGGACTCGCTCCAGAACGCAAGCGTCTGCGAACCGTCCGGCTGCCGAAAAAGAAATGCACGGATGCCGGATCCGAGGTCGGGTTCTCCGAGAAACTGCGCCGCCGCCAGCTGATCGGTCAGCGTGGCGAATGCGGCAAAAGCGGGCCTGGCCGATCCGTCGCGCCGTATCATGCCCCACTCCTTCCGGCCGTGCTTCTCATTCATCGGCGGCAGGACGAAGGTGAAGGTGCGGGCCGCGCCGAGGCTCCGGAGCAGAATCTGCGACTTCGGCACGAATTCCGCCCAGACCATCTCCTGCTCCGGCGACTGGACGCGGTTGGAGCTGCCGGGAAGCGCTTCCGCAGCGCTGCCCTCCGCATAAGTGCCGTTTTCGGTAACCCACAGTTGCATATCGGCTGCGCCGTGCTGTGCGAGAAGCCTCCGCCAATCGGCGACAATGGCGGGATAATCCTTCAGCTGATCGTAGATGTGGATATTGAAGATGTCGAAATATTCCGCCAGGTCATTCCGAAGGATATCATCGGGAAACGCATTGACCGCCAGCGAATTGACGGCGAATCCGCCGTTGACGACGGGAATTCCGGGGTCGCCGGCCTTGAAACCGAGAAAAGCCGCCTTAGCCGCGGCGGCGAACTCCCACGTCGTCCCGTCCCAGTAACCGGTGTCGGGTTCGTTCCAGAACTCCCAGGCGGAGACCTGCCCCCGGAATGTCTCCGCAAGCTTCTTCGCAAACCGGTAGACCGCCGCCAGGTCGCGCCCGTACTTGCGGCCCGGAACCCGCGCCCACGGCGCAAGATCGTGCCAGACGGCGGTACAGCCGATTCCGGCTCCGGCCAGCAGCCGGGGCGCCAGTCCGTAAAATTCCCAGTCATAGACGCCGGGGCGCGGCTCCGCACGGTCCTGATGGATGCGTTCACGGACGAAATTCAGCCCGGCCAGCCCGGCCAGCCCGACAAAGCGGCGCACTCCCTCCTCCCGGCCTCCCGGACCTCCGGCGGTCCGGACAGTTTCGACGACATTGAGCGCAGCATCCATGCAGAACGGAGAATCCGGGGATGTCCGGCGTTTCGCCGGGTCGGGAATCACGGCAAAGGAGCCGGTTCCCTGAATTCGTTTCCCCGGCGCGTCCAGGGCAATCCGGTAATAACCGCACGGCAGGCGCGGAAGCCGGATGCGGCCGTCCGGCGCGACGTCTCCCCGCGCCATGCGGAAACCGCGATGGTTGAACACCTCATACGAAAGCCCCGGAAAATGCTCCCGGACCCGAAGTTCCGGCACGGCACCGTTGACGAAAAGCATGGCGGGGGCCTTCGACCCGATCAGGCCGGCGGCCTGCATCGCATCATTCTCCGGCATTTCTTCGAGAAACCTGATATTGCGCACCAGAAAGCGCAGCGCCGGGCTGTTCGGATTCGCACCGATGCGCAGCGCTTTTGCGGCCGGACGGTCGATTTTATGCCGGGAGAGGTCGATCACCAGCTGCTGCCACCACGGCGCGGGCGTCCAGGCGACAACTCCTCCCTTGTAACCGAACATCACGAAGGCGTGCCGATAGCCTGCTTCCGGCTCCGCCTGAACCATTTTCACCTCGAAGACGAGATAATTCGCATCGGCCGGAATTCCTTCCGGCAGCGAAAACTCCGGATAGGCCCAGAAATCGGTTCCCGGCCGGAACTTCACGTCGAAGCAGACAGCCCCCTCCGCTCCGCGGGTGATGGTCATTCTGCCGGAGGAATTCTCCTTCCAGCATTTCGGATTCCCGAACTCCGGCGCCGCGACGGCGCCGATACAGATCCCGGCAAGCAGCGCGATAAACCATATCTTTCTTTTCATTCTGAACCTCCTCCGCATTACGGCGCGATGCACTGATCGGCCGACGTGACCACCACGGTATAACCGATTTCCCGCAGTTCCGCCCGGCCGTGAGACGCGACATGCCCATCCACACAGGCGAGGTTGGCCCGGCCGTTGTGGTTAAGCCCGGTTCCGCCGGTGGTAATGGCGAGCGTCGGAGCAAAAGCCCAGTTCCCGTATCCGGCATAACCGTTCGGAAACGAGCGGCGCGTGCAGGAGAGCAGGAGCGTACCGCCCGGCGCGCGCATTCTCCGCAGGGAATAGAAAATCGCGTCATGATCGTTCCCGCCGCCGCGCCACCACGGGCCGGCCGCATAATCCCCCTGCTCGGCAATCTTCACATCGTAATAGGTGGATTTCCCCTGATCGTACCGGAAAACTCCGATCGACGTCAGCGTGTTCAAATCGGAGCGCTGCGCGGAAGGACATTGAAACAGCTGCCAGTTGTTCAGATAGCCGTGCTTCACGTAAAAATCCCCGAACAGACAGTAATTCTGCGCAAGATCGTAAGCCGCAATCCAGTCGGCACTGTCGCCGGCATACAGGAACATTCCGGAAATCACCTGTTTCTGACGGGCGAGGCATTCACTCTGGCGCGCTCGTTCCCGCGCCTTGTTCAGCGCCGGCAGCAGCATCGCCGCCAGAATGGCGATGATCGCAATAACGACGAGAAGTTCGATCAATGTGAAGATGCGGCGGCTGATCTCCCTTTCCGGCAACATTCCCTGAACCATATCAGATCTCCTTTTCCATACCGTGTTTCCAAAGGCTATGAATATTATACCGAAAAAGCCCGGAAAAGACAAGAGCGGACAGCTGGAGATTGCAACAATAAAACAGGACAAAACAACACTCGGAAAGGCGCCTGCCGTTTTACTCGGAATCAAGTTCCTGATCGGCAACGATAAACAGATGTTTCCGGCTTTCCCCGCTGTCCGAATAACGCGAAGGATAGCGGCGGTAGGTCAGCGGCGTGACGCCGTGAATCTCCTTGAAGCGGCGGCAGAAGTAATCGGGGTCGTCGTAGCCGGCCAGCCGGGCGACCTGCGCAATCTGATAGTAACGGTTCATCAGGAGCTGCCGGGCGTGCTGCATGCGGATCTCCGCGAGACAGCGGGCCGGCGACATCGAAAACGTCTCCCGGAACAACCGGTTCAGGTAGGTCGCGCTCACCCCGGCGGCCCCGGCGAGTTCCCGGACCGAAACCGGCTCCCGGTAATGACCGTTCAGATAGCGAAGCGCCTGAACCAGCGCCGGATGCCAGGCGTGCAGCCTGACGGCGGAAGCCGCCAGCTGCCGGATACGCCGCCACAGCAATTCAAGCAGCAGATCCGCATCGGAGACCGCATTGCCGCCGAACAGTGTCGTGATGTCACCGAACCAGTGCCGGATCAGGCGGTCCTCCGCGGCATGGATCACCTGCGGAAACAGCTTCCGCTCCCGGCCGGAATCGTTGAATACGACGTACTGCGTATGCAGGTCGCCGGAATTTTCCAGCTGGGCGTGACGGGCCTCCGCCGGAATCAGGCAGATATCCCCCGCGCGACACGGATGCAGCTGCCCTTCGATGCTGTTCACGCAGCTGCCGCGCACCACATAAACCAGCTCCGTGCCGCAGTGCCGGTGCTCCGGCACCGGGTCCGGCTGCCGGTAGTAGCCGGCATAACTGAAACAGACGCTTCCGCTCATACCGTGTAACGGACCGAAACACCGGCCGGAAGTTCGCGCCCGGTCGACTCCGGAATCGTCATTTCAAACGATTCGAACCTGCCGCCCCGCCCGCACGCCTCCTCGAGCAGCCGCTCAAGCACCAGGCAGGAAAAGCCGGGCGAATGGCACGATAGGATGACCGTGAACGGCCTCCCCGGCTCGCGCAGCCGGTTGCAGACGCCGAGCAGCTTCGGCAGGTCGTCCTCGATCTTCCAGACCTGCCCGCTCGAGCCGCGTCCGAAGGTGGGCGGATCGAGCGCAATCAGATGGTAGGAGTTGCCGCGCCGCAGTTCGCGCTGCGTGAATTTGTTCACGTCATCCGCGATCCAGCGGATGGCGGGAGGGACCTGCGGATTGAATTTCAGGTTCTCCTGCCCCCACTCGATCATGCCGCGCGACGCATCGAGGTGGCAGACCGCGGCACCGGTCTCCGCCATCGCCATCGAACCGACGCCGGAGTAGCCGAACAGATTCAGCGCTCTCGCCCCCTCGCCGAGCCCCGAAGCCGCAGAACGGAAGAAATCCCAGTTCCGGTACTGCTCGGCGAAAAAGCCGAGATGCCCGAAGCCGGTCGGCTTGATCTTCAGCGTGAAACCGCCCCATTCGGCCGTCCACGATTCCGGCATTTTCCGGTTGAAGCTCCAGCGGCCGCCGCCTGAGCTGTCACGGGTGAACACGGCATCCGCCGCCTCCCACTCCCGGCGCGGCAGCGCCGGGCGCCAGAACGCATTCAGCGCCGGGCGGATCAGCCGGTATTCGCCGACCTGTTCGAGTTTCTGAAGATTTCCGCTGTCCAGAAGAGCGTATTTCATTTTTTCCTGTCCTCGGCACGATAGACGATCCGGCCGTTGCAGACGGTCAGAAGCGGCCGGTTGGTGTTACTCTCATATACCGCAAGATCGGCGCGCCGGTTCGGCAGCAGAAGACCGCGGTCCTTCAGCTGAAAGGCGTTGGCGGGATTGCTGGTGACCGCCGAGGCGGCCTGAAGCTCGGTCAGGTGGCCGCCGCTCATCAGCGAATGCCAGCCGGTGTCCAGCATCGTCGTGGTTCCGGCCAGAATCCCCTGATCGGTCTGCGAATAGCCGTCTTTGACCCGGATCATCGACGGCCCGATCCGGTATTCGCCGTTCGGCATGCCCGCCGCCATCGTGCAGTCGCTGATGCCGACCAGCTTCGACGACGTCTTGCAGCGGCAGGCTAGATCAACCATCCGCGGATGAATGTGCCTCCCGTCGATGATGAGCTCGACCGTGACCCGGTCATCCGTGAGCGCAATGCTCGACAGCCCCATCTCGCGCTGATGCAGCGGCGGCATGCCGTTGAACAGATGCGTGCAGTACGACGCGCCCGCGTCGATCGCCCGGAGCGTCTGCACTTCATTCGCCACGCTGTGTCCCATCGACGGCTTCACACCGTATTCGAGCAGAAGCTCGACGAGCTTCTCCGCATTTTCGAGCTCGGGGGCGAAGGTCATGATCTTGACCAGCCCGTTGCCGGCCTCGATCAGTTCGCGCGCATACCCGAGGTCGATCGGGATGATCGACTCCTCCTCCTGCGCCCCGCGTTTGAACGGGTTGATGAACGGCCCTTCGATATTGATCCCGGCCGCATCCGCGCCGGGCAGCTCGCGCGCCATCTCTCCGGCGAGCCGCTGCAGATTCGAGAGCATCTGTTCGCGCGGCGCGGCCACCACGGTCGGGAAGAACGAGGTCACGCCGCGTTCCGCCAGAATCGTGCTCATCGACTCGATCGGTTTCGGCGAAAGATCGACCGAAGAAGCGTCGAACCCGCCGGCGCCGTGGATGTGAGTGTCGATGAATCCCGGCGTCAGGTAGGCGTTCATGAACTCGAACACCTCAAGTTCCGGCTCCATCTGGAAGGCGGAGAGCCCTCCGACAGCCAGAATCCGTTCGTTTTCGCAGAGCACCGCGCCGGTATCGATCCGGCGGTCCGGTGTAATCAGATAGTCGGCCAGATAGAGCCGGCGCGTCCTGTTTTTCATGTTCCTTCCCCAAATATCGGACCAGCCCGCAGGCTGCGCCCATGTAATCCGCGGATTCCGGAACCGCCGCGGCGCCGGAATCCGCCACTGCCCGGAATCAGGGCTCCCGCATCGATTCATCCAGCGACTTGATGAGCGGATGGATCAGATACTCGATGATCCGGCGGTCGCCCACCTTGATCTCGGCCTGGCACTCCATGCCCGGAATCAGCCGGAACTCCTTCGGAATGTTGCGAAGTTTGCCCGAAAGCGTAATGCGCGTCCGGTAGTAGGTGCGTGCATTGCCGGGTTCCCCCTGCTGCTTCTGAAATGAATCCTCCGAAATGGTCCGGACGACGCCGTCCAGCGTCCCGTATTTCTGGAACGGGAACGAATTCAGCTTCACGCGCACTTCGGAGCCGACATGCACTTTGCCGATATCCTGGGGCAGCACCTCCGCCTCGAGCTCGATTTCGCTGTCCAGCGGCACGAGCGTGATCAGCGCTTCCGCCTCGCGCACGGCCGACCCGACCGAAAAGTTCGCGATCTCATGGACCATCGCATTGCACGGCGCGCGCAGCGCGTCGTAGCTGAGCTGCGCCTGAATCTTGTCGAACTGTTTCTGCGTGCTGGTCCATTCGCGCTGGATTTTGACCAGCTCCGTCGAAATGTTGTTCCGCCACTCCTCGATGTACGAGTTCTTGCTGGCCAGCGCGGTCTGCTCCTGATGCTCCTGCTCGACGAGCGAATCGCGCAGCTTGTCGATCGAAGCCTCCAGCTCCATGGTCTGAATCTGGACCTGCAGCGTCTCCTTCAGCGAAGCGGCGTTCTTATCCTTGAGTTCGACATACATCTGCTCGATCAGCTTGAGCTTTTCAAGCTGGGCGGTCTGATTTTTCAGACTCTGCTTCAGAGAGTTCTGGGAGGCCTGAATCTGCTTGATGCTCTGGTCGTAGTAGCGGATCTTCTCCTCGAAGAACTTCTGGCGCTGGTCGAAAATCGCCTTCTGCCAGACCTGGTCCTCGTTCTGGAGATCGGCCGGCGTGTAGGGGAGATGCTTGAACTCCGCCAGCAGCCGCTCGACCTGGGCGCCCAGCGTCGAAAGCTCGGCGGAGAGCCGCTCGGCCTCGGCGTTGTTCATGACCGGGTCGAACGTGAAAAGGACCTGGTCCTTTTTGACCACCTCGCCGACCTTCACGTCGATGCTCTTGATCACCGTTCTTTCGAGCGGCTTCATCACAATGTTCGGCGTATCGGTCACGAGCTTCCCTTCCGCGGAGACGACGACATCGACCTTGAAGAAACAGGCCCAGAGGATCGCGCCGGCCATGAAGAAAAAAGCGCTCCACACGCCGAGCCGCGCCCACCAGGGCAGCCGTTCGTGTTTGATTTCAAGCGCATCGGGCTGGAACTCGATCGCCTTTGCGCTCAATTTTTCCTTATCGCTCATTTGTTCAGATTCCTTTCCATCTGCTGCCGCCAGAAATCACGGTAGATGCCGTCGTGCGACAGAAGCTCACGGTGCGGCGCAAAGTCGGTCTTGACTCCCTTGTCCAGCACGAGGATCTTGTCCGCGCCGCTTACGATGCTGAGGCGGTGCGAGATGATGAGAACCGTGCGGCCCTTCGCAATCGCCGCGAGATTTTCCTGAATCACGTTTTCGCTCTCGGGGTCGAGCGCGCTGGTCGCCTCGTCGAAAATCAGGACGGACGGATTGGTCAGCAGCGCGCGGGCGATGGCCAGCCGCTGCTTCTGTCCGCCCGACAGATTCGATGCATTCTCTTCGAGCATCGTATCATAGCCTTTCGGCAGGTTCGAAACGAACTCGTGCGCCCCGGCCAGCCGCGCGGCATAGATGATCTCCTCAAGGCTCGCGTTGCGCTTGGTCAGGCAGATGTTGTCGCGGACCGTGCCGTTGAAGAAGTAGTTCTCCTGCAGCACCACGCCGATGCTTGAGCGCAGATGCGCCTTGTCGATCTCGCGCAGGTCGATGCCGTCGATCTTGATCAGGCCCGACTGGACCGGATAGAGTCCCTGCAGCAGCTTGGTCAGCGTGGTCTTGCCGGAACCGGAGCGCCCGACGATGCCGATGGTCGAACCGACCGGAACTTCAAGGTCGAGGTTCTTGATGACCTGCGGCGTGTCGGGCCGGTACTGAAAGGTCACGTTCTCAAAGGAGATGTTTCCCTTCAGCGGGTTGCGGACGCCGCCGCCGGCCGGCTCGACCGGAGTGTTCATGACGACGCCGAGCATGCGCACCGAAAGCGCGACCTGCTGGTACTCGTGAATCAGGCCGACCAGCCGGACCAGCGGCCCGGTCACCCGCCCCGACAGCATCTGGAACGCAATCAGGGCGCCGATGCTGATCTCATGCTTGAAGACGAGTATCGCGCCGAGCCAGATGACCGCGACGGTCATCAGCATTTCGAGCGCCTGGCTGATCGTGCGGGCGGTCATCGAAATCTTGCCGACCCGGAAATAGGATTTGATCGCGTAGGCGGTTGAATCGTTCCACGCCTTCTCCTCGACCGGCTCGATCGCCAGCGACTTGACCGTGCGGATGCCGTGGATCGACTCGACCAGCATGCTCTGGCGCTTGCCCTCCGCCTGGTAGAGTTCGTTCAGCCGCGTCTGGAACGGCTTGATCAGCGTCGCGATGACGAGCGCCATCATGACGGAGAAACCAAGCACAACCAGCGTCAGCTCCACGCTGTAAAGCAGCAGGAACGGAATGAAAACGACGAGGCTGAACAGCTCGAGCACCGTAAAGAACAGATTCCCGGAAAGGAAGCCGCGGATCTTCTCGGTCTGCTGCATATGCTTCAGCAGCACGCCGGACGGCACGCGCTCGAAAAACTCGATCGGCAGCCGCATGAGGTGCCGGAAGGTCTTCGTCGCCGTCGAAATATCGATCTTGTTGGTCGCGAAAAGCAGCAGATAGTTCCGCAGGTACTCGAGACATGCATTGAACAGGATCGCCGCGACGATGCCGATGCCGAGCACGTTCAGCGTCTGATACGTATTATTGACCAGCACCTTGTCGACGACGATCTGGAAAAAGAGCGGCGTGATCAGCGCGATCGCGTTGATCATGAGCACGGCCATGGCGATCTGTCCGAAAAGTCCCCGCAGCTTCAGGAACTCCGGGATGAACCAGCGCAGCCCGAACGGCTGCTCTTCGTCGGCCAGCTTGTAGACCCGCTTCACAAGCAGCCCCTGCCCGGCCGAAACCGCCTCGAACGCCTCGCGCTTCGCAAATTCGAACTGCTGGCCCGGGTGTTCGGCCTGCCAGGCCGGATCAACCAGGACGACCTCATCGCCCTCCTCGGTCCGGCGCATGCCGCAGATCACATGGAACGAACCGTCCTTCTTGATGCCGAGCAGCGGGAACGCCTGCCCCATATGCTCGAGGTCATTCCAGCGCAGCTTGACCTTCTTCGCCTTCAGGCTGTGGTCCGAGGCGATTTCGATCAGCTGCCGCACGGAGACTTCACCCTCGCCGATCGCATAATCGTGCAGAAGCCGCCGGATGTCCAGCGGAACATTGTGATGCCGTCCGATCGCGGTCAGTCCGAACAGCGCGCTGTTCTTGCGGTTGTCCACCGCCTGAAGCAGCCGGAAAATCAGAACCGGGCCGGCCAGTTTTTCGACGAACTGCGTCTTCGGCACACTGATCATAGGGCTGCCGCCCCGGACCAGCGGATCGAAGAGGGTCATCGAATCCTGCTTGACCTGCGCCAGATTCACGGCGCAGACCCAGTTCCTGTTCTGAAGCTGAACCAGGGCCGGACCCGCATAGGTGTCGGCCAGCTCCGTGACATTGTTGTGAGACTCCGGCTCGAGCTGGAGGCCCGCAGCCAGCTTCAGCAGCCCCTTGACCGGGTCTCCGTCGAGCTCCTTCTCGAGCTCGGGTGTGAGAAGCGCGTCGAAATTGATGTCGCGCTTTAAATTTGCAGCCAGGTTGCGTAAGCACACAACCCCGCTGTTGACAGATGCATCCACTCAGTCATCCTTTCCCAAAGGTTCCAAGATGTGAAAACCGCGGCCGGATCACCGGCCGTCGTCGAGCAGAAGATACCCTTTGTTCTTCAGCTCCTGCAAAAATGCGGCCACCTCGTTTTCCGCCTCAGGCGGAAGCTCGGTATGCCTGGCAAGCTCCGCAAGCAGCCCGTCCGGTCCGATTCCGGCCTCGAGGCTCTTCCAGATGAATGCCGCAGTATGATTCAACCCGTAAGTATCGCCGGTATCGGGATTGAATAAAATCCCGGTGCCGTCGAATTCCTCACGAAACACAATATCCGTATTGATTTTCACGCTTTCCCCTTCCGTTTCCTCAATCCGACAATGCGTTCAGGCCGGAAACCCGGTCCGGCAGCAACATGAACAGCGCCGTGAACCCGCTGATGTCGAACACTTCCTTCACTTCCGGCGCGAGCGAACAGAGCGCCAGACGGCCGCCGGCCGCCCGGGACTGCTTGGCCAGCATCAGAAACACCCGCAGCCCGGCGCTGCTCACATACGCCACCTTCTCCAGATCCAGAAGGAGCCGGCCGCAGCCGTCGAGCCCGGAGGCGAGAGCCTGCTGCGCCTCCCCTGAGGTCGCGGAATCGAGTCTGCCCGAGAGCGCCGCGACCGTAACGCCGTCCTGCTCAGAAAACGAGATTTCCATTCCGGCCTAATTCCCCCTGTCAATATGAAGCGTCAAAACATTCCTGTCATTCTCGCGCCGGTATTCCATCGACCGGACCATCTTCCGGACCAGATAGACGCCGACTCCGCCGATGCGGCGGCCGTCCACATCCCCCTCCTCCGGTTCTTCCGGCACATTGAGCGGATTGAACGGTCGTCCGTCATCCCGCAGCGTCAGCGTGACGGCGCGCCCCCCGAAGGCGATCTCGATTTCAATGATCCGCTCTCCGGCCACATCGTATCCGTATTTGATGATGTTGCCGGCCATCTCCTCCAGCGCCAGGTCGAGCGCGTAAGCGGTCTTCCCGTCCAGCCGCCGGTATTCGTCCAGCTCCCGGATCTGCGCGGCGAGCGCCATCAGCTTTCCGATATCGTTCGGCAAACGAAACAAAAAGACCCGTTTCATCCAACCCTCCATCCGTCACAGGAAAAATCTACACCCGTTCCCCGGATTTGACAAGCCCCGGAACCGGCCTCCGTCCGGAAAAAACGCAATAAAGACTTCGACCTCGTCCCGCTCCGAAATCCGGGAAACCATAAGCTCACCCGATCAGAAGCCGTTCGACCGACATACCGCTCTTTTCATAGGTCCGCCCATCGATCCGGACGACCTCCGGCCCGCCCGGCGGCATCTGGCGTTCCACGAGCTCCCAGCGCAGCGTGGCCGGATAATTCAACCGGACCGGAGAAAATTCCGCAAGCCGCCGCAGCGCATCCGCCGCAGCGCAGCGGATTTTTTCCTGCGCTCTGGCGGGAGAGAGCATCCGCGCCCCCTGCGTCGAAAGTCCCTGCTTCACACAGCAGACCGCAACGCCGGGAATATGCTCCTGCGCCTCGCGGCAGCATTTGTCGTCCCCGGTGACCAGCACCACCGGAACGCCGTGCTCCGCCGCGATCGCCGCATCGATGCCGAGCTCGCCCACCTTCCGGCCGTTCAGCCACATGTTCTGGATCGTCGCACTTGAAAACGTGTGTTCCAGCACGGCGCCTTCGGTCCCGGCCATCGCATGATAACCGAGCAGAATCAGTGCGCCGGCGCCCTCGATGCCGGGAAAACGGACCTGCGGAGAAGCCCCCTGCACCAGCTCGGCGCGCGCGTCGATCATCTCGCAGTTGACATTGAATCCGGCGCCGTGCCCGTCGCGGACGACGACCTCCTCCGCCCCGGCCTCGAAACAACCCGCGATGCAGGCGTTGATGTCCCCGGCCATGCAGCGCGCGGCTACCGCCCGGAGCTCCGGGCGCTCTCCGCTGATGAAGCAGCCGGCCGGAATTCCGCTCACGCCTTCGAGATCGCAGAAAATGTAGACCTTCATGACCCGCCCTGCATGATATTCTTGATTCCTTCGAAAATGATCTGCGAGGCCAGCGCGGCCAGATAGAGCCCGGTCAGCTTGCTCAGGATATTCAATCCCTTGCGCTTCAATACCTTCTCAAGCGTATCCGAATAAAACAAAAGCAACCCCAGTGCGCCGACCGCGAAAATGATGCCGAGAATCTCGGTGATCTTCACCTCGGTTGACGGGGCGCCGGCCCCCATCAGCAGCAGCGTACCGACCGTGCCGGGGCCGACCGTGTACGGGATCGCCAGCGGAACCACCGCGATATCCCCGTCGTCGTTCGACTGGCGGCCGGCCGGGATCCCGGTTCCCCGCACAACCTCGATCCCGCTCAGCAGCAGCACGATGCCGGAGCCGATGCGGAACGCGTCCAGCGTAATGCCGAGATACCGGAAAATCGCCTCGCCGAACAGATAGAGGATCATGACGATGACCAGCACGGCGACCGTCGTGCGGACCGCCAGCTTCCGCCGCGTCATGTGCTCCTCGCCCCGCGTCAGCGTCACGTAGACGGAGAGCACGAAAAACGGCGTCAGCAGAAAAAAGATCTTGACGAAAACACCGATCACCATACTGACCGTCATCGCCCCGGCCTCCGGATATTCCTCAACGGCGGTTCAACTCTTCCTGAAGCTCGGCATCGGCCTTCAGGACCTGCGCAGTCTGTTTGCGGCGGAACTCCTTGAGCTTTTCCGCCAGCGCGGCGTCGCCAAGCGCGAGAATCGACACGGCGTAAAGCGCCGCATTCTTGCCGCCCGCCTTGCCGGCCGTCACCGCTGCGACCGGAATCCCGGGCGGCATCTGAACGATCGAAAACAGCGCGTCGAGCCCGTTGAACGGCTCCGACGCAATCGGGATGCCGATCACCGGCAGCGTCGTGTGCGCGGCGACGACGCCGCCGAGATGCGCGGCCATGCCGGCGGCGCAGATCACGACCTTGAAGCCGTTCTTCTCCGCATTCGCGGCAAACTCCATCGCTTCGACCGGGGTCCGGTGCGCCGACATCGCATGCGCTTCGTACGGAATCCCGAATTCGTCGAACACCTTGAACGCCCCCTCCACGACCGGGAGGTCGCTTTTGCTGCCCATCAGGACAGCGACAACCGGTTGATTCGCCATGCTTCCCCCTTACGCTTCGGTCTCGGGAGGATCGTTCTCGGCCCCGAGCGTCGGCAGGGCGGAAGAGTTATCGCCGGGTGTGCCGAACTCGTAGCTCAGCAGCCCCTCGGCGATCTCAAGCAGCGCCCAGTCAAGATAGTTTTCGGAGTCGCACTTGATCATCGGCCGGGCGCCGAGCGCAAGCTGCTTCGCCCGCTTCGCCGCGACGACGGAGAGAATCTGCGGGTCCGGAATCATCTTCTTCGCACGTGCCAGATAGGCATTATTCATACTCATAATTTGGCTTCCTCTTTAAATATCGCAAGCGAAACGCCTCCGTAGGGACGTTCCGCCGCGATGGTTTCGTTATATTCCGACCACTCAGTAGTCGATGATGTCGCGATTGTTGTCGATCAGCGTGACGTCGCCGGACGTGACGCGCATGAAACGCTTTTCGAACTCCGGAACCGCGTCGAGCACCCAGCGCTCGGCGATCGCGGCACGCTCCTCGCACTTCAGCGCGTCCCGCAGCAGCAGCAGGCCGACGAAGACATAGGTCTCCATCTCGACCAGGCTGCGCGCCATGAGGTCGTGATACGCCTGATCCTTCTTCTCGGAGACGAACCTGACCGCTTCGAGCTGCCGGGCATGGAGCTCCATAAGCCTGTCGCGGAGACGCGCGAGCTTTCCTTCGAAGTTCAGCTCCGCCAGCTCTTTGATCCGGACGTCGTTGTCGCGCTGGATCACGCCGCCGATCGCGGCGACAACCTGAAGCTGCGTCGTGCCTTCGTAGATGTTCGTGATGCGGGCGTCGCGATAGAAGCGCTCGACGTTGAAATCCTTCATGAAGCCGGTGCCGCCGTGAATCTGGATCGCGTCGTAGGTCACCTGATTCGCCATTTCGGTCGCGAGCGCCTTGCACATCGGGGTCAGCACCGCGGCGACCTTGTTGTAGTACTTCTGCTTCGCGCGGTCTTCGGCCGACGGATTTTCGCTCTTTTCGACGAGATCGTTGTAGCCGTTGCGGAGGTCGACCACACGGGTCGTCTCATATAGCAGCGCACGAGCGGCGGTGAGCTTGACCTTCATGCCCGACAGCATATCGTAGATCGCCGGGAAACGGTCGATCGACTTCTTGAACTGCATGCGCTCGGACGCATACTTGCGCGCTTCGCGGTAGGCCGCCTCCGCGATGCCGACCGCCTGGCCGCTGATCGCGACGCGCGCGCCGTTCATGAGGCTCATGACGTACTTGATCAGGCCGAAACGCCGCTTGCCGCAGAGCTGGGCCGGAACGTCGTTGTACTGGAGCTCGCAGGTTGCGACGCCGTGGATGCCGAGCTTGTGCTCGATGCGGCGGACGACGAGCTGCGGACACTTCTCGGCGATGAACATCGAGAGTCCGCGGCCGTCGGTGGTTCCTTCCTCGGAACGGGCCAGCACGAGGTGGACCTGCGCGCAGCCGTTCGTGATGAAGCGCTTCATGCCGTTCAGATACCACTGGCCGGTCTTCTCATCCTGCCAGGCGCGCAGGCGCACCGACTGCAGGTCGGAGCCGAAGTCCGGCTCGGTCAGGTCCATCGAACCGTCGAACTCGCCGGACGCAAAACCCGGCAGGTACTTCTGCTTCTGCTCCTCGGAGCCGAAAAAGCTGATCGTCTCGGCAATGTCCTGCAGCCCGAAGATGTTCTGCAGAGAACCGTCGGCGCGGGAGACCATTTCGGTCATCATCGTGTAGACCGACACCGGGAAGTTCAGCCCGCCGAAGCGGTGTTCGAGCATGACGCCCATGACGCCGGCCTGCTCGAGATCCTTCAGATTCCGGACCGTCTCCGGGTGATAGGTCACCTTGCCGTTCTCGAAATGCGGACCTTCCTCGTCGACGATGCGGCTGCGCGGTTCGATGCGGTCGCCGCAGATTTCGCCGACGATCTCGAGCACGCGGTTGTAGTTGTCGAGCGCATCTTCGAACGAAGTCGGCGCGTTGTCGAATTGCTGCGCGAGCTTGTAGTTGTCCTCACGGAGCGCGGCCACTTCGGCCAGGTCGAGATTGTTCAGCGTGAAGACCAGATCGCTGTTGTCTTTGAAAAAGTTAGCCATGATTGGAATCCACCCCTCTTACGCTTTGGCCTTGAAGGCTTTGATCATTTGCGGAATCACGGTATTCAGGTCGCCCACGATCGCGTAATGGGCCACGCTGAGGATCGGCGCGCCGGGGTCGGTGTTGATCGCGATGATCTTCTTCGACTCCTTCATGCCGGCGACGTGCTGGATCGAACCCGAAATGCCGCAGGCGATGTAGAGGCGCGGACGGACCGTCACGCCGGTCTGCCCGACCTGATGGTCGTGATCGATCCACCCGGCATCCACCGCGGCGCGCGAAGCGCCGACTTCGCCGCCGAGCGCTTCGGCCAGCTGGTAGATCAGCTTGAAATTTTCCTTGCTGCCGACGCCGTAGCCGCCCGCAACGATAATCTGGGCGCCCTTGAGGTCGACCTCCTTGTCGGCGCGGACGCGCTCGATGACCTTGACCACGGTCTCGGCATCGGTGAGCGCGGGCTTGACCCTGACGAGCGCGCCCTTGCGGGACGGGTCCGGCGCGTCCATCTTCATGACGCCTTCGCGGACGGTCACCATCTGCGGATCGTCCCAGGTGTTCACGATCGTGGCGATGATGTTGCCGCCGAAGGCCGGACGGATCTGCATGAGCTTGTTCGTATAGCTCTTGTTGTTCTTCTTGTCCTCAAAATCGTCGATCCTGAGGTCGGTGCAGTCGGCGGTCAGCCCGCCGAGCTTCTCCGACGCGACGCGCGGCGCAAGCTCGCGCCCCTTCAGCGTCGCCCCGAAGAGCAGGATGTTCGGCTTGTGCTCCCGGACCAGGTCGACGATGGCCCGCGCATACGGCAGAACCGTGAACGGCTCGAGCCGCGCGTCCTCGACCAGATAGACCGTGTCGCAGCCGTAGCTGTAAAGCGTGTCGACGCAGCTTTCGACTTTGTCGCCGAGCAGCAGCGCCTCGGTTTTGACGCCGAGCCTGGCGGCGAGTTCGCGCCCTTTGCAGACGAGCTCGAGGCTCACATCGGCGATTTTTCCGCCTTCCTGCTCAATGAAAATCCAGACGTTTCCAATTTTTTCAGCCATGATGATGCTTACCCCAGAGTGTGATCGCTGATGAGTTCATGAATCAAGAGACCGATGCCCTCATCGGTCGCGGGAACGCTCTTCGCCTCGCTCGCGGTGAGCACCACGCTCATAACGCTCTTTACCTTCGTCGGAGATCCCGGGAACCCGATGCGGGCCGGATCGGCGTCGATGTCGGCCGCGCTGAACTCCCGGATCAGGAGACCGTCCTTCTCAAGCTTCTTCTGCGCCTCCGCCACCGCCTCGGCGTCGGTGTAGTTCGAATTCCCGCAGGACTTCGCAATCTCGGAGACGGTCCGGGCGCGCTTGTATTTCATAAGCCGCTTCGCATTCATCGGGCGCGGTTCGTTCGCGTCGATCACGGTCAGCAGGGCCGGGAGCGGAGACTCGAGGACCTCGTAGCCGCCTTCGATCGCGCGGCGGACCGTCACTTTGCCTTTTTCGAGGCTTTTGACCTCTTCGACATAGCAGAGCTGCGGAATCTTCAGCTTTTCCGCCAGCTGCGGACCGACCTGCGCGGTGTCGCCGTCGATCGCCTGGCGGCCGCAGAGGATCAGGTCGAAGCGGCCGAGTTTCTTCGCGCAGCAGGAGAGCGTATAACTCGTCGCAAGCGTATCGGCGCCGGCCAGAGCGCGGTCGGTCACCAGCACGGCTTCGTCGGCGCCGCGGTAGAGCGACTGGCGCAGAACCTCGGCGGCGGCGGGCATGCCCATCGTGGCGACCACGACGCGCGCGCCGTAGCGATCCTTGAGCTCGAGGGCCAGTTCCAGCGCATTCAAATCCTCAGGATTGAAAATCGCCGGGAGCGCGGCCCGGTTCACGGTCCCCTCGGGCGTCATTGCATCGCCCGAGATGTTCTGGGTATCCGGAACCTGTTTGACGAACACGAGTACGGAATAACTCACAGTTTCGACTCCCATATTGTGGTTGCTTATGGTTTATGTCCAAATACAATAAAACATGATAATATATCGCGGCGCACTCAAATAGCAACCCCCTCCCGGCAGCTTTTTTCAAAAAAAACGGACGCGGAGAGCTTGCCGTGAACCGGGAAACGTGGTATACTAAACAGCATCATGGTTAAACCAGCGGAAAAAATCATCTATATTCAGGATCACGAGGGGGAGCGCGTCCGGTTCGACCCGGTCGAGCTGCAGACGCGGCTCATCAACTGCTTCCTCACGGCCGGGCTGCGCGAAAGCAGCTATATGGCCGAGGATATCGCGCTCGCAGTCGAATACACGCTGCTCAACAGCAACCGTCCCGATGCCGTCTTCGGCCAGGGGGAGCTCGCCGCAGCCGTGATCCGCATGCTCGAGGAGACCGGCTTCCCGGAGGTCGCCGCACTGTTCCGCCAGAGCGGCGGAGACCGGCAGGTCGCGGTCGATGCCGACCCGGTTTCCGTCGCCGGATTCCTGCAGAAATTCCTGGCCTGCTCCGATACGATCTTCGACCGGGTGGTGCATGAAGTCGCCCGCGCGGTCGAAATCCTCGGCATTCACGAAGCCGACCCGCACCTGTACCTAGAACTGGCGCGGTATTACGAGCGCAAGTTCGCGATCGAGAGCATCACGGGCGGCCCGGTCGCCCGGCTCCGCGGCCGGACCTCAGCGACCAAAGCCGAAATCACGGCCGTCCTGCCGCCCGAAATGCGCGCCCTCGCCTCAGAAGGAGTGCTCCGGGTCAGCGAGGTGAACGAAATTTTCTCCCGCATCCGCTTCTTCTTCATGATGAAGCCGTTCGCGCGGAAGTTCGGCCTGACTCCGCCGGTCACGGAAATGGAAGTGGAACCGCTGCTGTTCCGCATGAGCCGGATTCTCGAGCTCGGCCGCGCCGCCATCGACGCGGCGCTGCAGCCGCCGGAACCGCTGCCGGTGCAGCTGACCATCCCGGACATGTCCGGCTTCATCACCGAATATTTCGGCGCGGAGCAGGAGAAATCGCGCAAGCTCATGGACGAGCTCGCGCGAACCCTTTCCTTCGAACTCAAAAACGGAATCTACAAACTTTCAGTCAATTGAAGGCCGAAACATGAACACAAGAGAGCGTTTCCAGGCGGTCCTGAATTTCGAGAAGCCCGACCGCCTCCCCGTCATCGAATGGGCTCCGTGGTGGCATCTGACTCTCGAAAACTGGCGGAAACAGGGGCTCCCGGCCGGTTTCGACACGGTCGGACTCCAGGAGCATTTCGGGCTCGACCTCATGGTGCAGAGCTGGATCCGCCCGACCAACGCCCGGACGCCGGAGGTTCCGCACGGCAGTCCGCTTGTACGCGACCTCGCGGAATACGAGCAGCTCCGCGCCTCGCGCGCCGTTCACGATCTCGACGCAGTCGATTTCGAGCCGTTCGAACGCTACCGCGAACAGCACGAGCGCGGCGACGTGGTCTTCTGGTTCACCCTCGACGGCTTTTTCTGGTTCCCGCGCAATCTCTTCGGCATCGAAAACCATCTTTACGCCTTCTACGACCAGCCGGAGCTCATGAAGCGCCTGAACCAGGACCAGCTCGAATTCAATCTGAAGGTGCTCGACCGCATCTTCGACCGCTATGAACCCGAATTCATGAGCTTTGCGGAGGATATGAGCTACAACCACGGCTCGATGATCTCCGAAGAGCTTTTCGATGAATTCCTGCTGCCGTACTACCGCGAAATCATCCCGGTTCTCCGGAAACACAACGTCAAGGTTTTTCTCGACTCGGACGGTGACATCACCGGCTCGGTCAGCTGGTTCGAACGGGCGGGAATCGACGGAATCTTTCCGCTCGAGCGCCAGGCCGGCGTGGACGTCGCCAGACTGCGGCGCGAACACCCGAAGTTCCTCCTGCTCGGCGGATACGACAAAATGGTCATGGACAAAGGCGAAGAGGCGATCGAACGCGAATTCGCCCGCCTGCTGCCGACCGCGCGGCAGAGCGGCTTCCTGGTCAGTTGCGACCACCAGACTCCGCCCGCCGTCACCCTCGACGATTACGCGCTGTACCTGAAGGCCTTCCGCGAATTCGCCGCCGAAGCCTGCCGCTGAAACGGAAAAAGGAGGGCGTTTCGCCCTCCTTCCCTCCAGGAACCCCCAGGCGCTTATTTTTCCCGCTCGATCAGGTAATCGACCAGTTCGAGCAGACACTTCCGGTAGACGTTGGCCGGAAACTCCTTCAGGATCGACTTGGCCCGGTCCGCCAGCTCGGCTTCCTCCTTTTCGAGAACGCCGGCGGCGCCGGAGTCGACCATGATCCGGCGGACTGTTTCGAGGTCGTGCGGCGTATATTCACGATGGCCGAGCATGCGCAGGAGCCGGTTGCGGTCGGCGGCGGAGGCCATCTGCAGGGTACTCAGCAGCAGGATCGTCGCCTTGCCTTCGCGCAGGTCGCCGCCGAGCGACTTGCCGAGCATCTCAAAGTTGCCGAAGATGCCGAGATAGTCGTCGCGGAGCTGGAAGGCGTTCCCGGCTGCCAGGGCGAACTCCCCGAGCTTCCTGACCTCCGGCGTCTCCGGATCATCGGTTTCGAGGGCGATCATCGCGCCGGCTTCGGCGCAGAAGCGCAGCAGCGCGCCGGTCTTGCCGCGAAGCATTTCGCGGACCTCGTCAAGCCCGATCGACTCGAGCATGCGCAGCGAAAATTCGACGTCGAGCGCTTCCCCGCAGATCAGCTCACGGTTCGCCAGCTCCTGAAAACGGCGCATGACGCCGACCGTCACCTTCGCCGGAACGCCGTGCTCCGTCGCCCGGAGCAGAAGATCGTTCGCCCACCCCTGCTGGATGTCTCCGGTCAGAATCGCAAAATCGCGCCCGGTGCGGTCCGCTTCCGCCGCGGCGAGGCCGAAACGGCTGCGGCTTCCGCCGGCCAGCGCCACGTGGCAGGTCGGCCGGTTTCGGCGGGTCGTATCCTGGTCGATGATGTCGTCGTGCACGAGCGTCCAGTTGTGGCAGACCTCCGCCGCCGCCGCCGGATAGAGGGCCGCCGACTCCCTGCCGCCGAGCAGCCGGCAGCACCAGATCAGAATGGCCGGCCGGAGCCGCTTGCCGCCGTTCTGCGGATAGTCCAGAACCGCGGCGCGCAGGTAATCGGGCCGGATGGTCTGCGGATAACGGTCCGCCGCAAGCAGCTTGTCGATCGCAGCGGAAACTTTTTTCAGATGTTCCTGCATCGTTAACCCCTTTCAGAAACAGGTGCTGGCCCGGACGCTGGTCCAGAGCTGGCTGTGAAGATCGATTTTCTTGCGCTCGCGCGTGGCGAGTGCAATCGGCACGTGCGTGAAATGGTCCCCCCAGTGGCCGATCACCATATCGGTACGTCCGGCCATCGCGGCATGCACGGCATTCTGCGCCAGCATCGCGCAGAACACCGCGTCGGCTCCGTGGCACGGGCCGCTGCGGACGGCGTACGAGGTGTCGAAGTATTTGACGTTGACTTCGATATCGAGCTTTTTGAAATGCTCCCTGATCTTATCGCGCAGCAGGATGCCGATGTCGTTGTGGATCAGGTTCCCGGAGGCGTCGTGCATTTCGGGCAGCTTGTCGAAAAGCTCCTGGCCGGCGCCCTCCGCGACGATCATGACCGCATGGTGCTTGCGGTTCATGCGCTCGACGAGGTTCGGCAGCAGCGCATCGGGCCCCTCGCCCTCCAGCGTGAATTTGCGTTCCGGCACGAGGCAGTAGTTGATGTACGAATTCGCCAGCGTCGCATAAGCCGCGATAAAGCCCGAGTCGCGCCCCATGACCCGCACCAGGCCGATGCCGTTGTAGGCGCCCTTCGCCTCGTTGTTCGCGCCGGAGGCGAACCGGCTGCAGGCCGCGACGGCGGTTTCGAAACCGAACGACTTGTCGATGAAGCTGATATCGTTGTCGATGGTCTTCGGAATCGAGATGACGCTGATGGAGAGCCCGCGACGCTGCGCCTCCATCGCAATGTCGTGCGCGCAGCGCGCGGTGCCGTCGCCGCCGATGCAGAACAGCAGATTGATGTTCATGCGCATCAGCGTATCGACCATCACGCCGGTGTCTTCCTCGCCGCGCGAGGAGCCGAGGATGGTGCCGCCCTGCTCGTGGATGTCGTCGGTGTTCTCGTCGGTCAGCACGATGGGAGCGAGCTTGCTGGCCGGGTTCAGCCCCCGGTAGCCGTAACGGATGCCGTAGACGATCGGCACTTTGTACTGACCCCGCAGCGTGCTGGTCAGGAACTTGATGACGTCGTTCAGCCCCGGGCAGAGGCCGCCGGCCGTCAGCACCGCCGCCTTGCACCAGGACGGGTCGTGATAGATCCTCGCGCGCGGCCCCGCCAGTTCGAAAGCCGGAATCGTCTTTCCCTTCCGCACATATTCGGCCAGCTTCGCGGCATCGCTGTCGTAGGCGACGGTCGCGCCGTCGTCGATGAAAGCGGTCGACGGGTCGAGCGGCGAATCGAGCTGCGCCCGGCCGAGGCGCGGTATCTGAAAATCCTTGATATCCATGGTCATTCATTCCTCCCGCTTAATAATGGGTACTCACTCAGGTACGATAAGATAGACCTTTCCCCCGAAATAGCAACCCGTATTACTGGATTTTTTCAAAGTTTAACAGTATATTGAACAAAAACAGAATCCAAGCCGGAGCGCCGATGACGACTGACACACGCAGGAAACCTCTTCCCGGATGGGAAACCTCCCCCTTCGCCCGGCGGACGGAGCGGGCGGCCCGCATGATCTGCGGCGCCGCTTTTCCCGGAATTTTTCTCGGCTCGGCCTTCGCGGGGACGATGGAGCTTCTCGAGCACGGCTCCGGGTTGTTCGGCATCCCCGGCGTATCGCTGATCATCATCGCGCTCGAAGCGATCTTCGGCGCGGTCCTGGTCGGCAGCTGGCGCGAACGGCACGGGCTGCGCGGAATTCTCATCCTGCCGGCGCTGCTGCTTTTTCTGTTCAGCCTGGTTCCGGGGCCGCGGGCGGCGCTGGCGATCTGCGGAATTCTGGCCGGCGGCTATTTCACGGCGCTGCCGGTGCGGTCGGGAGGAGTCCGCGCCGTGTTCGGCGTATCGTTCGCCCTGACGGTATTCCTGCTGCCCGGACATGCGTTCGCCGCCCAGACGCTTCAGATTGCGCTGTTTCCCATCCTCTTCGCCTCGACGATCCTCTGGGTCGGAGCGCACTGGGTTCTGCGCGTATGCATGATCGCGCTGCTGCCGGTATCGACCATCCTGTTCGCCGAAGGAATGCTGAACCGCCGGCCGGCGGTTTCCGCCGGCGAACCGCAGGAGGTGGCGGCGGCGCTCCCGGCCATCCTCATGGCGAATTCGGATTCTGCGCGCGTCCTCTTCCTCTCCGACCGGCCGTCCCTGCTCCCCGAAGTCTGGTGCAGCATGCCGTTCGTCGCCGGCGTCGAAAGCATCTGGCCGCAGGCGGAACGGTTCCCCGGCCGCGACTGGAGCAAGTTCAAGCCGCACAACGGGCTTCCGGGCCGGGCGGTCGCCGCCCTCGCCGGAAAGTTCAACCTGATCTACATCGACACCTTTCCGTCCGGCGGAGAAGCCGCACGACGCGGTTTCGTGGAGAAACTCTGGGAGCTGCTGGAGCCGAAAAACGGCATTCTCGTGCTCCCGTCCGTGAACCGGCTGCTGCTCCCCGCCGAAGCGCAGTGGGCCGTCCTGCCGGGAACGCGCGGACAACGGGTCGCCGCGTCGCGCGAAGCGGTCTCCACCGACCTGGACCTGCTCGACGGACGACTGCGCGCGCTGCTCGAACCGTTCGGCGAAGAAAACCACATCCCCGCCGGCATCTTTGCGGCGCTCTATTACACACCGTCCCCGCCGGTCCTGCCCGCGCCGGAAAACGATCCGGCGTTCGCCAAACCGGTTTCGCCCGAATGGTTTTATGAGACGCTGTTCTGCTTCCTGCTCGGTTACGGCGCCATCCGGCTCTACTTCGGCAGGTACGGCCGGAACCCGTACGGCTTTGCGCTGATGGAGAACTCCGCCGGATTCGTCCTCGTCCTGCTGGCGGCCTGCAGCGCCATGTCCTGCCGGGAGCTCTTCACCGGCGTGCCGGCCTCGACGATCTGGGGATGCGTCGGGCTCGTCTTCGTCGTTCTGCCGTTGCGGGCGCGCGCCGCGCGTGTGCTCGCGCTCGCGGCAATCGTCCTTCCGGCCGTCTGGCTGATTCCGCAGAGCCTCATCGTCGAAGAGCCGACCTGGATCATCGTGACCGCCGTCGCCGCCCTGGCGGCCGGAGCGGTCCGCGGCCGCATCGGCAGGGAAACCGCCTTTCCGCGAAGCTGGTGCACGACCTTTTCCGCTGCGGGCTGGATCGTCGGAGGAGCGGTTTACGCCGTCTTCCATCTGCTGCTCCGGGAACCACTCCTGCCGGCCCTCATCGTCGCGGGCGCCCTGCGTCTCGCCTGGCCCCTGAAACTCTAGCCTCCCCCTTCGCCGGAACGGCCCTTTTCCCCGGAGATGCCTCGACCTCTCCGGTCGAAGAGTTTCATCGTTCCGCCAGTTCGAAATAGAGGGCGGGGCCGTTCCTGAGCTTTGCCGTATCGATGGCGAGCCGGATTCTGCCGCCGCCGATATGGAGCGGAAGCTCTTCGCGGCGCTCTCCGTCGATCCCGAGCGCGAAACACTTCAGTTTTGCGGAGCAGTCGAGCGTGAGTTCGAGCGTCCCGGTCTCCAGCAGCACCGGGAGGGTTCCGGGCTTGTGAAGAACCCTGCGGTCGGCGGAGAGCTCCATGCCGCTGTTCAGGGCGTCGGTCGAAAAAACAAGGAGCATGCGGCGGGACTCCCCGAGCGGTGCTTTGTCGAGAGAAATCAGCGCGGCCGTGCACGGCAGGGAGCTTCGGAAAACGAGGTTTGAGAGACGGAGTTCGCCCCCCTCCCATGCCGCGCCCTTCAGCCGGAGCGTATCCACCGTGAAGCAATTCTCCCCGGTCCGCAGGACGAGTTCGCCGGTATCGCTCTGGAAAACGCCTTTTTCCGGATCGGTCAGGTTGCCGGCGGGCAGGATGTTTTTTTCCCGCAGTTTTGCGGTGATTCCGGCAAAATCCGGAACATTGTTCGTATCGACGGGAACCGTGAACATGGTCTGCGCCGCGATCCGGCTGCCCTGCGACGGCGGCATGGTCAGATCGAGCGCCGGATACGGCGGCAGGCCGGCGGGGACGGCTCCGTCCAGCACGACGCCGAGCCCGGTCAGGAGCACGAGCCGGTTCTGCTCGGAGCTGACGCCGCTGTTCATATTGCGCGGATCGCACATGAATGCGTCGTCCAGCGCCACTCCGACCCTGTGCCGGGCAGCGGCCACGTCTCCGCGCCCGTAGGCGAATGCCGCGATGACCTGCCCGGCGCGGCCGACCGGGTCGCGGCCGAGCTGAAAATCCGCCAGCTCCGCCGGAATGCGCGTGACGGCCAGCGAGTGGACCGTGATTCCGGCATAATCCTGCAGCGACGCGTAGGACGGCAGGAGCAGCCCCTCCTGGTGGCGGTATCTGCCCCAGAACGGCGCATTATATTCGGTAATCAGGAACGGACGGTTCCAGACCCGCATGGTCGACATGTAGCGCAGATAGACCGCGGCGTTGCCGACGATGCTGTTCTGATCCATGCGCGATCCCGGATTGCTGTTGGCCGTCGGGTGGTTGTGGTAGCCGTGCGCGGTGATGACCGGCACGTCGCGCCGGATCGACGTGAAGCGGAAATAGCCGAGGACGTCGTAGAGCGTCGCAAACGTCCGGCAGCCGATCTCTTCCAGCCCCTGCCGGTAGAAGTCGAGCATTCCGCGCTCGATCTCATACAGGAACTCATTGGCATCCTTCCCTCTGGCGTCCCAGGCGTACAGGTCCTTCTTCGAAAACAGGGGGACGGCATCGAAGGAGGCAACGGGGGCGTTCCAGCTCTTTCCGAACCTGCCGATGTCGTTTCCGTACCGCTTTTTCAGGAACGAGCGCCAGGCGCTTTCCGCCGGAAGCCGGACGCCTTCCGCCCGGAGCGGCTCCTTAGCCGCCCAGATGCCGAGCTCCTGCTCGTTGTGCATATCGACATAAACCAGCGCCGGTTCGTCGTTCAGCGACAGCCCGGTATACGGATTCACGGCCGTCATGAGCGCCTTCACGCCGTCAAGCCACATCCGCCGCGCTTCGGGATCGAAGTACATGCGCTCCTTGTAACGCTTCGCAACCGCATCGGACCACTGGTTCGGGAACTTCTCGTAGCCGGTGTAGCTGAACAGGTCGATGCCGAAGTAGACCCCCTCCCGCTTCAGGCAGTGCAGCATATACTGAAAATTGTCGAGGTTCGCCGGGCTGAACCGCGCCCGGCCGGGCGCGTCCTTTCCGGACATCAGCAGCAGATCCACGCCCTGAAAACGGACCATGTTGTACCCCTGGCGCCGCACCTTCGCGGCGAACTCGCGGATATTCTTCCGGGTCTCCTCCGGAGTCGCGGCCTGAAGCATCGACTCCTTCCAGGTCATCAGGTGATTTGCAAACGCGTTGAACGCGAAGAAGCGGACCGGCCTGTCCGGGCGTTTCTCGAAACGGAAGCCGCCGTCCGGACCGATCACCGCCCGGCCGTATTTCCCGGCCGGGCCCGGCTCGTGGATGCCGCTCAGGTCGAGTGCGCTGCCGGGCCGGACCGACAGAGCGGACATATCGATCGGTTTCCAGGTCTCATCGGCCCGGACGATCCGTTTTCCGTTTTCCGTCTCCGCCCCGGCGAATGCCGCGACGCCGATTCCGGCCAGAAGCAGAAATACCGTCAACCGCATAAACTCCCCTCCCCCGCTTACCATCTGTACCAGCCGTCGTGACGAATCCAGAAGTTCCAGGGTGCGTTATCGTTCCAGTTCGAGTCCACCCACGGGCAGCCGATCCTGCTGCCGCGGGTGGACATGAGCCATCTGGCGCCGGCCTCGCCCGCCGGTCCCCGCTCCGACACGACATGGCCGTCGGCGAAAACCGCGTTGATTTCGGAATTGCCGCGGTGCGACGGCCAGGCGACCGCGTAATTCGCATCGTAGTTCGCATCGATCCGGTGGAAACCGAACGGCTGGAGGTCGCCTTCGGCGCGGTCGGCGTCGGCGGACTCCGTGATCAGCAGCGTCCGGGAGGCCGCCGGAAAACGGCTGAGCTTCACCCCGGAGACATATTGATGGTTCATGCCGTAGTCGCAGATGTACCAGCCGGCATGGTCCGAGCTGGTCAGGAACCTGCCGGGATCGTTCCAGAGCTCCCTCACCCAGTCCGGCGAACCGCTGCGGGAGGGGCAGACGAATGATTTCTTCGCCAGATACTTCCCGTCCGCAACCAGCAGCCAGGTCCAGAAGCGGTTCCCGGAGTCCTCGCTCCCGTTGCTGTGCCGCGCGAAGCAGTCGTTGTTGTCGGACGCATACTGCAGCATGGCGAGCCCCTGCTGCTTGAGATTGTTTTTGCAGTTGGACGAGCGGGCGGTCTCGCGCGCCTGATTCAGCGACGGCAGCAGCATTGAAGCAAGGATTGCGATGATGGCGATAACGACGAGCAATTCGATCAGTGTAAAGCGGCTTCTCATGAAATCCCTCCAGCAAATGGCATGATTGTGTTTTCCGGGAGACTGCACCAATATTATACCTGACGGAAAAGAACACGACTTCCAGAAAACAATCAAAAAATTATGCTTTATCGCTCAAAAAGGCTCATTCCGGTTCATTGATCCGGAAAGATCCGGGAACGGTACAGCGGCAGCCACGGCCACGCTTCGCATCCGGTCCGGCAAAATCACTGGTCCGGCAGCGCATGCCGGAACGGGAGGCCCTTCCCGGGCGCCGCCTGTCCCGCTTTACTCCTTCCGTTCCGGAGAAGCAAGGAACTCCCGGAGCGTCTCCCAGTAGCGTTCCCCCGCCTTGAAGAGCAGGTTGTTGTGGCCGCCGCCCTCGACGGTGTAAAGCCGCTTCGGCCCGGCAGCCGCCTCGAAAAGCGCCTCGCCGTGGGAGTACGGCACGACTGTGTCCCGCGTGCCGTGGATGATGAGCAGCGGCAGGTCGATCTTCGCCACCCGGTCGATGTTGCGGAACCGGTCGAACGGCAGCCAGCCCATGCCGACCACGGAAAAAGTGCTTTTGAACGGCGCCTCCAGCACGAGCGCCCGGGCCGGAACCTTTTCCGCGAGGAAGCAGGAGGGGCCGCTGCCGACCGAACGGCCGTAAATCACGATCGACTCCGGCGGAACGCCGCGCTCCTCGACCAGATAGCGCCAGACCCGCTCGATGTCCCGGCAGGCCGCCGCCTCGGAGGGTTCGCCGCCGCTCTGCCCGTACCCCTCGTAATCGTATGCGGCGACGCCGTAACCGCGCTCCGCATACTGCCTGATCCGGTAGCGCACCGAACCGAGATCCTCGGCGTTGCCGTGGCTGTAGAGCAGCACATATCCTCCCTCCGGCGGCGGCAGATACAGCACGGCGACGGAAAGGCCGGCGGCGACTTCGAGCATCGTCGTCCCCGGAACGGCAGGCGTGCCTCCCGGCGGCTGAAAGATGACCCGGTCGGCCATGCACCCCGCCGCGAACAGCACGATTCCGGCCAGCGCCGCGGGAGGCGCCAGGCAGAGCAGGCAGAGCCGCCGCAGCCGGCGGCGCAGGTTTTGTTCCGTTCTATTCATCATCGTTTAAAAGATCACTCCTGACCGGATTTGTCAAGCTGCGGCGGCGAAACTCAAGCGGGGAAATTCCATGTTTTTTCCTGAATTCGCGTGAAAAGCAGCGGGCGGAGCCGTATCCGCAGGAGAGTGCGATCTCGTTGACCGGACGCACCGAGCCGGCCAGAAGCGACTCCGCCCTACGCATGCGCAGGGCGATCAGATACGCCTTCGGCGTCACGCCGAGGTGGAGCTTGAACAATCGGATCAGCTTCAGCTCCGAAAGGTTCAGTTCCGCGGCGACGGTGCCGAGCGCGATCGGGTTGCCGAGGTTGAATTCGAAAATGCGAATCGCATCCGCGATCAGCGGCTCCCGGCAATGCGGCTGCTGCATCCTCAGCTCGGTCAGGAAACGGATCGCCAGGCCGGAGAGCTCCGCCACATCGGCCGGGTCCTTCCGGCGCAGCAGCGGAAACATCGCTTCGACCAGCCGGTACGCTCTCTCCGGCTCGGTCAGGTCGAAACGGCAGCGGCCGCCGGAAAAACCGAGGGCGGCCAGAAACGGCGCGATCAACTGGCCGCAGATGCCGACCGAAAGCTTGCGGCACGAGCCGGAGGGACCGGTCCGGAGCGTGTTGTCCTCTCCGGCGGGCAGGATGCAGAATGAACCCGGCTTCACCAGCGTGATCCGGTCATTGTGCTCGATCAGCAGATCGCCGTCGAGCGGCAGCTCGAACGCGGTTATCGACGGGCAGGTATGCGAAAAGAAATTGCCCGCCAGGAAAAACTGCCGGACCGCAAACTCCGGCCAGACCGGAAGCATGTTCTTCCGGCCGAAATCCCAGCTTTCGGTCATTCCGCGCGCTTCGACGGTGTCGAAACGCGAAAGGGAATAAACCTCGCTGCCCTGTGCCCGTTTCACGCCGCTGCCCTCCCTGTTTCCGGCACAATACCGCCGCATTCCGGATATTTCCAGCACGAATTGAAATAAAAGTGTATTTTTTGATGATTCAGATGCCAAATCCAGACCAAAACCATATTGTTTCAGGACCGGTTATTCAGTATAATATAAGCAGAACCCCAATATAACCGGAGAGGTGCCATGAGACAAAACAGAACTTTCTTCACCTTGATCGAGCTCCTGGTCGTCATCGCGATCATCGCGATTCTGGCGGCGATGCTGCTGCCCGCGCTCCAGAAAGCGCGCGAACAGGCGTACAGGAGCTCCTGCCTGTCCAACCTGAAACAGATGGGGTCGGCGATGGTGCAGTATATCGGCGACAACGGCGATTACATCGCGCCGCAGTGCGTGAACAACCGGCATCTGAGCTGCTGGGATTACAGCTGGGGGCGCGGCTACCTCGGCGGACAGGTCGGCGGCAGCGGCTGGCCGCTCACAGACGGCGCCAGCTGGAAAATCTTCCGCTGTCCGTCCGACCGCTCTGTTTTGGCTGCTAAAAACAGTCTCCGCGTCAGCTACGGTATCGTGCAGAACCTGATCCGCGGCCTCGACGGAACCGAAACCGGGCCTCTCGCCAAAGCCGCCCGCTACCGGAAGCCTTCCGCGACCTACGCCGTCCTGGATTCCGACTACTCGAACCTGCTCGGCAGCTCGGGGAACGAATACATCAACACCGCCGTCGGCGTCATCGCCGGAGGAGACGGCAAATGCTGGCTCGGCAGTTCCCGCAACGTCGGCCCGAACCACGGCAATTCGGCCAATATCCTGTTCCTCGACGGACATGCCGCCAACCGGACCGGCTGGAAAGGACGGGCCTCCGTCCTGTACTATGATTACGTCAGCAGCGACATCGACCTGCGCAGCCGCGCCTTCGTGGAGGATTGAGGATCATGACGATGAAAAAAACCGTTCTGCTGCTCCTGCTGGCCGCTTCGGCCTGCCTGTCCGCCGCCTACCGGAATACGGAACTTCTGTGGGAGGCCGATTTCCGTTCGGCCGGCGCATTGAAACGGTGGACCGACAGTTCCGCCGCGCAATATCTTCCGGCAGGCGGGCCGGACGGCTCCCCCGCCGTGGCCTTCGTCCTGCCGAAGCGGGGAACGCGCTGGATGTCGATCGGACTCGACCCGGCGAAGCTGCGCGGCCTCATCCAGCTTGAAGCCGTCGTCCGCGGCAAAGAACTCACGCGCGGACCGCAGCCCTATTTCGGCAGCAAGGTCATGCTCGCGATCTCGGCGGGCGGAAAAACGCGTCATCCGGAGCCGCTGCGGCGTTACGGCACCTACGGCTGGACGAAGGTCTGCATCGTCGAAAACATCCCGGACAACGCGGATAAGGTCACGCTGTCGCTCGGCATCCAGAACGCCTCCGGAACCTTCGAGGTTGCGGGCGTCAGAATCTTCCGCTGCGTCGAAACCGACGATCCGTCGGAGGGGAAGCCCGCCGTGAATGCCGAGGCGCAGGCGATTCCGCGCGGCCCCGGCAAAGGCGCGAAGTTCCGCGGCTTCATGTCCGGCGGCGACCTGTCGCCCGAAGCGGTCGGGACGCTCGCGGAATGGAACGTCAACCTGATCCGCTACCAGATGAATCCGGGCCTCAACGTGAAACCGAAGGCGGACATCTCGACACCGGAGAAATACCTCGCCTGGATCGATTCCGAAATCAAGCGGCTCGACGAACTTATGCCGCTCTTCAGAGAGCACGGCATCAAAGTCGCCATCGACCTGCACACCGGCCCCGGCACCGGGATCAGTCAGGTGGCCAGCAACATCCTCGGCGCCGGGACCAGCCTCGACACCCTCGACGCGGCGTGGCGGAAACTCGCGTCGCACTACCGCGGCAACCCGCAGATCTACGGCTACGACCTGCTGAACGAGCCGGTTGCGGAGAACTACGTCAGAGGCGTCGAAAACCCGTGGCTCGCGATCTCGGAGCGGCTGGTCGGAGTCATCCGGGAGGTCGATCCCGACACGCCGATCATCACCGAGCCGGATTTTGCGAACACCCGGCCGCTCGCGGACCGCAACGTCATTTACAGCCCTCATTTCTACAGCCCGCACGCCTATACCCACCAGGGGGTGCTCGGTCAGGTCCGCTGGTCGTATCCCGGCGTGATCGACGGCGTCTACTGGGACAAGGAGCAGCTGCGGGTCAGCATGAAAGAGGTCATCGAGTTCCAGAAGAAGCACGGCGTCCCGATCTTCGTCGGGGAATTCAGCGTGATCAACTGGGCGAAAGGCGGCGACCGCTATCTCGCGGACATGATCGAGCTCTTCGAGGAGTACGGCTGGGACTGGGCCTACCACGCGTTCCGGGAATGGGACGCATGGAGCATCGAACACGAGGGGAAGGCGTTCCGCAGCGTCGTCCCCTCCCCGGACAACCCGCGCAAGCGCGTGCTGCTCGAAGCGCTGAAGAAGAACACAAGGTGACCGTACCGCTCTTTTTTCACCCGAATTTTCGACGATTCGGGTGTTTTTTTATTTGCATTTTGCCGGAAAGCTTGCTATTTTACGCAATGAAGGAAACAGCAAAACAAAACCAGGAGAAAAACCATGCAATTGGATCCGGCCAATCTTCTTGACGAACTCGAAGAGCACATGATGAAGACCGAAGAGGCCCTCGTCAACAGCTTTCACACCATCCGCACCGGGAAAGCCTCTCCGTCGCTGGTCGAAAACATCATGGTCGAGTATTACGGCACCCCGACCCGCCTGAAGGAGCTCGCCGGCATCAACGCGCCGGAACCGCGGCTGCTCGTGATCCAGCCGTGGGACAAAAGCGCGCTCTCCGCGGTCGAAAAAGCGATTCTCGCCTCGAACATCGGCATCACCCCGATGAACGACGGCACTCATATCAAACTGCCGATTCCGGAACTCAGCCAGGACCGCCGCGCGGCGCTGGCCAAGCAGGCGAAAGGGTTCGTCGAGGAAGCGAAGGTCGCGCTCCGCAACATCCGGCGCGACGGCAACGAAGCAGCCAAAAAAGCACAGAAAGACGGCGTGTTCACCGAGGATGAGCTCAAGAAGATCCTCGACGACATCCAGAAGCTGACCGACCGCTACATCGCCACGCTCGACAAGGAACTTGCCGCGAAGGAAAAGGAGCTCATGACCGTCTGATGGCGGGCATGGCGTCAAGAGGGGGTACCGCAGCCGGAATCCGTTCCGGCCGCGGTTTTTTGCTGATGCTCGGCGTCATCGCCGGCTGTGCGTTCCTGCTCCGTCTCGGCGTCTGGGCCGAGCTCGGCGCCGTCAACGACGGGCGAAACAGCGTCTATGCCCCTTCGGTGCTGACCGACCTTGCCACGTATATGAAGCTCGGGCGCGAAATGGCGGCCGGCGAATATACGGGGCCCTTTTATTATCAGCCGTTCTATTATGCGGTCTTCCTGCCGGGCTGCTATCTGCTCTCCGGCGGTTCGATCGGTTTCGTGATCTTCGTGCAGTCGCTGCTCGGGGCGGCGACAAGCTATCTCGCCGGGCTGGCCTCCGCCCGGCTGTTCGGCAAAACCGCCGGCTGCATCGCCGCCGTGTTCACGGCGATTTCGACGCCGCTGCTGCTCAATACGCCGTACCACCAGAACGAGACGCTCCAGACCTTCAACCTCATGCTTCTCTTCTACCTGGCGCTGCGGGCCTGCGAATGCTGGAATCTCAAGCGCTGGGCGGCGGTCGGAGCCGTGACCGGAATCGCGATCCTGACCCGCGGCAACATCAATTTCTTCCTGCCCGGGCTGCTGGCGGCGCTGATCTGGGCCGGGCGGCAGCACAAAGCAGGTCCGGGCCGAATCGCGGCGGCGGCCGGGCTTTTCGCGGCAATGGTGCTTCTGGTCCAGCTGCCTTTCGCTCTCCACAACACCCGCGTGACCGGAAAACTCTCCGGCCCGTCGACCGCGGCCGACGCCGTGCTCGCGCTCGGGAATTCGCCGGAAGCGCCGGCCGGCGGCCGCGATCCGGAACTTCCGGCCGGGCCGATGGAGTACCCCGAAGCGTACGGCCGCATGATGAACCGCGCCGAAAACGGCGTCGGCGTACCGGCCCAGATGTTCGAGTGGATGCGCCGCGAGCCCGCCGCGTTCTTCGAGCTGCAGCTGCGCAAGCTCCTGCTCTTCTGGGACTGGCGGGAAATTCCGAACAACGTTTCGCTTCTCGGTCCCGGCGGCGGCGCCGAGTCGAGCCTGATCCTGCGCTGGCTGCTGCCGGGGCGCAGCCTCGTGCTGCTGCCGCTCGGCCTGGCCGGGCTCGTGCTGGCGGCCGTCAGGGCGTACCGGCGGCGCGACGTCCGGCTCTGGCTGCTCGTCTACTGCGCAGCGACCTACTGGGCGGCGACCGCACTCTTCTACATTCTCTCGCGCTTCCGGGCGCCGATCCTTCCGCTTGTCGCCGTTGCGGCGGGCGGCTTCGCGTCCTGGTTCCTGCGGCGCTGGCGGAGATCCCCGGAACGGCGTCGGCAGCTGCTGCTCTGCGGCGGCGGCGGGCTGGTCGCCGCCTTCTGGCTCGTCAGCTCCGGCTACGAGTTCTACCGGAACAACCTCGAGGCGGCGCTGGCGCGCTTCTGCCGGCCGGACGGAACCGTCGTCGCCTTCGGCGGCACACCCTACCGGCTCGATTACGGCCCGATGACCTTCGGCGGCTGGAGCGAAATCGAAATGCGCCGCGGGCAGAAGCTCGCCAAGCGCTTTCCGGACTTCGACAAGCCCGGCGAAGCGGAATGGACGCTGCTGGCCGACAGCGCCGGCCGGCTTCGCTTCCGGGTCAACGGCCGCACGGTGACGCGCGCGGTGGAACATCCGGGGCTCGTGAAGCTCCGCTTCCCCGTCATGCCGGAAAGCGGCCTTTTCCGGCTGGAAATCGTCGATTTTCCCGGCAAATGCTCGCTGCTCTTCGACCGCCAGCGCAACTACGGCCGTTCGGAACTCGACGGCGCGCCGCTCGACGGCGAGTGGCTGTTCCGGCTGTACGACTCCCCCGATCCGGTGAAGTAATTCATCGCATTTCCCGAGAAAAAAACGTTTTTTTTTCGTTCCCGGTTTGACAAATTGCAAAGTATCAATATAGTACCGGAGAAACTGACCTAAGAAGGAGGCTGGTGATATGGCTACAATTTGTCCCTATTGCAATATTGAAGTGAGTGAAAGCGCGATAGAAGCCGAAGACGGCTGCTGTCCGGAATGCGGTTCCGTCATCAGCGCGTCGTCCTCCTTCCTCGGCGAGGACCCGTCGGAATTCGACGACGGCATCAACGATGACGAGCTCTTCGAGGATTTCGACGAAGAGGAGGACGATATCTTCGAGCGCGGCGAATTCGACGATGAAGTCTTTGACGACGAGGACCTCGACGAGGAGTTCGACGAGGAATTCGACGACGAAGAGGAAGAGGAGTTCTGATCCGTTCCGCCGCTGGGGAACGCCGTGTCCGGGCGACACGGCGTTTTTTTATGCGGAAAAATCCGGATGCGGCTTGAAATCGGCCGTCTCCGGTTCTATATTGCCAGCTGATAACAGGTCCGGATGTGCCCGGAGACGGGCCGGCTCGAGCGAGCCGGAATTCCCCGCAGGTCGTCAGAGGCTGCTCCGGCGTCGCGGACCGCAGAGAAAAGGGTTCTTTATTATGGCAGAAGTGATTCTGGAGCACGTCTACAAGATTTACGACGGCAGCGTGACCGCCGTGAAAGACGTCAACCTCGAAATCCGCGACCGTGAATTCATGGTCCTCGTCGGCCCCTCCGGCTGCGGCAAATCCACCACGCTGCGCATGATCGCCGGGCTTGAGGATATCTCCAAGGGGACGGTCAAGATCGGTGACCGGGTGGTCAACAATGTCGCGCCGAAAGACCGCGACATCGCGATGGTGTTCCAGAACTACGCGCTTTATCCGCATATGTCGGTTTACGACAACATGGCGTTCGGGCTCAAGCTGCGCAACTTCTCGAAGGAGGACATTCAGTACCGCGTGATGGAAGCCGCGAAGATCCTCGGCCTCGAGGAGTACCTCGAGCGCCGTCCGAAGCAGCTCTCCGGCGGCCAGCGCCAGCGCGTCGCCGTCGGCCGCGCCATCGTGCGCAAACCGAAGGCGTTCCTCTTCGACGAGCCGCTGTCGAACCTCGACGCCAAGATGCGCGTCCAGATGCGCACCGAAATCTCGAAGCTGCACCAGCACCTCGAAAGCACGATGATCTACGTGACCCACGACCAGACCGAAGCCATGACCATGGGCGACCGCATCTGCGTCATGAAGGACGGCATCATCCAGCAGGTCGCCGAGCCGCTCGAGCTCTACGATAATCCGTGCAACAAATTCGTGGCGGGCTTCATCGGCACGCCGCCGATGAACTTCTTCGATGGCGTCATCACGAACAAGGACGGCAAGCTCACCTTCGTCGAGCCCGGTTTCGAGTTCGCCATTCCGGATGAGTGGAAGTCCAGGCTTGAGTCGTATGTCGACAAGAAAGTCACCTTCGGCATCCGCCCGGAAGACCTCGGCTCCGACGAGGCCGAAAAGGCCCCGGACATGCCGAAGGTCAAGGCGAAAATCGAAGTCGTCGAGCCGATGGGGTCGGAGACCTACGTCTATCTGAACACCGGTGAAAACTCCTTCATCGCCCGCGTCGATCCGCACAAAAAGCTCCGGGTCGGCGAGCTCGAAAGCCTCGCGGTGCTGCTGCCCAAGGCGCACATCTTCGACGGCGAAACCGAGAAGACCATCATCTGAGGAGGTTCCGCGGGAGAAGGCGGCTCCGGCCGCCGCCTCCCGTTTCCGTTCTCCTTCCCGCATGCGGGAAGAAAATTTACACGGATACGGCCGCAACTGCCGTATCTTCTCTTTTTCAGGTGAACAAATGAGAGAGTTTCTGCATCGTCAATACCGCAACCGCGGACCTCTGAGAAACTATATCGATTTCTACTCCGAATGGAAAGGCCGCTTCGTCCTGGTCTGGCTCATGTACCTGGTCAAGGCGGCGCCGGTCTTTCTGATTCCGATCCTGACCGCCGAAGTGATCAACCTGATCACGAACCGGGAGCTGCCGCTGGAGCAGGTCATCGGGCGGCTCTGGGAGATTCTGGCGATCGGCTTCGTGGTGATCGTCCAGAACATTCCGACGCACATGCTCTATGTGAGACTCATGAGCGTGCCGTGCCGTTCCGTCGAAATGAATCTGCGCTCCGCGCTCTGCACGCGCCTTCAGCATCTGTCGATTCCATACCACACCTCGACCAGAATGGGGTCGCTGCAGAACAAGGTCACCCGCGATGTCGAAAGCATCGAAAACATGACGCGCATGCTGCTCGACACGGTTCCGCATATCGTCTGCACGATCGTCATCGCGATCATCGTGACGCTGGTCAAGGCGCCGCTCTTCGTCCTGTTCTACCTGGCCGCCGTGCCGCTTGCCGTCGGCCTCTTCATGGCGATCCGCAAGAAGATCCGCGAAAGCAACCGCGCCTTCCGGCAGAGCATTGAGGACATGTCCGGCCGGGTCACCGAAATGATCCGCCTGATTCCGATCACCCGCGCGCACCACGTCGAGGAGGTTGAGATCGGCCGGGTCAACCAGAAGCTCGAGCAGATCCGCAACACCGGACTTCAGGTGGACTGGATCAATTCGATTTTCGGTTCGGTCAACTGGGTGCTCCTCATGCTGTTCAACCTCTGCACGCTGATTTTCATCGCCTACCTCTACCAGAAGGGATTCCTCAAGATCGGCGTCGGCGACATCGTGCTGCTGACCGGCTATTTCAGCTCGATCACCACGATGGTCATGGCGGCGATGAACTGCGTTCCGGCCATCACGAAGGGGCTCGAATCGGTCCGCTCGATCGGTGAAGTGCTCGAGTGTCCGGACATCGAGCTCAACGCGGACAAGCCGCAGGTCACCGAGGTCAAGGGCGATTTCGTCTTCGAACATGTCAGCTTCTCCTACCCGGGCAACGACAAACATGCGCTCGAGGATATCAATCTGCATGTGCCGCAGGGAGAAACCATTGCGCTGGTGGGCTCCTCCGGCGCCGGAAAGTCGACCATGGCGCACCTCGTGATCGGTTTCGTGCGGCCGTCGAGCGGCCGGCTGCTGCTCGACGGACAGGACATGAACAATCTCGATCTGCGCAGCTACCGGAAATTCATCTCCGTCGTAACGCAGGAGACGCTGCTGTTCGACGGTACGATCCGCGAAAACATCTGCTACGGCATCAAGCCGTCGGAATTCGAGCTTATGAGCGCGGTCCGCAGCGCGGACCTGCTGGACTTCATCGATTCCCTGCCGGAAGGGCTCAACACGCAGGTGCGCGAGAACGGCGCCCGCCTCTCCGGCGGCCAGAAGCAGCGCATTGCGATCGCCCGCGCCCTGCTGCGCGATCCCCGCGTACTGATCCTCGACGAGGCGACCAGCGCGCTCGACGTCGAGTCGGAGTCGCAGATCAAGCAGGCGCTCGACTGCCTGGTCAAGGGGCGCACGACCTTCATCGTCGCGCACCGCCTCTCGACCATCCGCAACGCCGACCGCATCGTGGTCATGGACAAAGGCAGGATCGCGGAAATCGGGACCCATCAGGAGCTCCTCGCCCTCGATGGAATCTATGCAGAAATGAACCGTAAATTCACGGCTGCCCAATAACCGGCACAGGGACCGGATCAACATGCAGGAAGGAAAACAATGAAAAAACGTTTGCGTAAAAAGACCCATCGCGGCGAGTACAAGGAACTTGGTTTCGTCTTGACCGCGACCTATGAAGAGAAGGCCGACATGGAGGCGCTCTACGCTTTCGTCGATCAGCTGACCGGCAAATTCGACGAGCTCGGGCTGGACATCTCCGGCTACTTCGACTTCTCCGACTTCGACATCCTGGTCAACACCGGCAGCCCGAATACGGACGAGGCGGAGCGCCGGGATCAGGCGATCGCCTTCGTCAAGTCGCTCCCCGGCGTCACCGAGGTGAACGCGAGCGAGCTTGTCGACGCCTGGCACAACGACCTGTAACAGCGCCGCCGGCAACAGGATCGCGGGAACGGTTTCGGCCGTTCCCGCGATTTTTCATGCCCGGGAACGCCCGGAACCGTCGACTTTCCATTGAATCAGGAACAGAAGCGCACAGACGCCCCCGGCGAAATACGGCAGCAGATCGAACGAAAACACGGAGGCCAGATAACCGAATCCGGCCGGCAGCAGAGCAATGCCGAGCATGGCCGCTCCGCCCTGATAGCCGATGACCGTGGCGGCGGTCGCATCGTCGAACCGCTCCGGCGCGGCATGCATCATGGCCGGATAGAAGGTCGCAAACGCAAATCCGATCAGGCCGAGCGCGGCCGCCGGCAGAAACGGGAGATCGGAGAGCAGAAGCACGGCACCGGCCAGCCCCAGCAGCGTGCTGAACCGGATCTGCCGGGTGTTTCCCAGGCGGTTCGCAATGAATCCGAGCAGGAAGCGTCCGAAAGTCAGCATCCCCCAGTATCCGGTGACCGCATATCCGGCCGCTTCGGGCGAATATCCCCGGCATTGAGTCAGGAACAGATATCCCCACAGTCCCAGCGAATACTCCGCGCCGCAGTAGAGGAACATCATGAGCGGGCAGCAGAAAAAACGCAAGCTGTAACGGACCTTCCCCTCGAACGCCTCCGCCCGGCCGCCGCCTCCGCCCGTTCCGGTCTCCTTCCAGAGATTCAAGGTCATCAGAAACAGTCCGGCGAGGCACAGCTGCACGGCGGAGACGATGCCGTAGCCGCAACGCCAGCTCCACCCGGCGGAGAGAATGAGCGTGATCATCAGCGGACCGGCGCTGGCCCCGATTCCCCAGCAGCAGTGAAGCCAGTTCATGTCCCGGCTCGTGTAGTGCCTGGCGACAAAGTAGTTCATGCCGGTGTCGATCGCCCCCTGCCCGAAGCCGAGCGGAACGGCAAACAGCAGCAGAACCCGGAAAAATGGGGAAAGCGCATAGCCGAGCAGTCCGCAGCCGGTCATGAAACCGCAGATCACCAGCAGTTTCCCGGTCCCCAGGCGGCGCAGGATCGCGCCGCTGAAAAAGGCGGAAACGGCCGAACAGAGCGTCAGAAGCGTCGAGATGAACCCCGCATAATAGACCGGAACTCCGAATTCCGTCCGCATGGAGTCCCAGGCGACGCCGAGGATATTGTCCGGCAGCCCGAGACTGATGAAGCCGATGTAGATGATGACGAGAAGCGCAAGCCGTTTATTTCCGAAAAACATGATTGCCGACCGGCGGCGCCTCCCGCCTTCCTTTCCGGAACATACCATACCACAACACTCCGGCAAAAACAACACGGGCCGCGGCCCTTTTTCAGCGGACCGGCGTGTAATTGATCTCCGACGTCTCGCCGGTGGCTTCAAGCTTGAAGATCACCGGCCGCAGCCCGTCGTTGCAGCTGCAGATCGCAACGCCCGGTTTCCGAATCCAGTCGCCGTAGTAGAACAGCCCCTCCCCCGCGCCGTGCGCAAGAGCGAACACATACTGATAAATCGCCTTCCAGGCTTCGTCGCAAAAACCATCCGGCTTCGCGTAATCCGCGTAAAAGACCTGCCCGGCCTTCAGCATCGGACATGCCTTGAGCCCCTCCGCACCGTACTCCCGGGCCAGCTCTTCGTCCAGAGTCGTTTTCAGAACCGTGATTTTCACTTTCTTCATCGCAGGCATCTCCCAGTTACTGCCCGACTCCGGATTCCGCCCGGAGCCGTTCCTTCAGTTTCTCCTCCAGCAGCCCGGCTGCGAATGCCACCAGCTCCGCGCACGGACGCTTGCGGTAATACTCCGGCGTGCGCGCTTCGGAGACGGGCCGGTCCGCCTGCGCGGCGCCGAGCCCGAGCAGCTCGCGGCAGACGATCGAACCGTTCTCGCGCCGGAACGCCTCCGCCAGCTCCTGAATCAGCGCATAGTGCGCATCCTTGGCCGCCTTATCCCGCAAATCGGAGCTGCCGCGCAGCAGCCCTGCCGCCATGAACATGCCGGAGACCGCGCCGCACACCTCGCGCAGCCGCCCCATGCCGCCGCCGAAGCCCGAAGCGATGCGCATCGCCGTATCGAAATCAATCCCGCACTCCGGCTGAAACGCGCCGATCACCGCCTGGGAGCAGTTCGCCCCGGAGAGAAAGAGCCGTTTCGCCGTTTCCGCCTTGTTTTCCATAGAATTCATCACCTCTGTCTGATTTCGTAATATAACCCGTTTTCATAAAATTTCCGCTTGACATTCTACAAAAAAGGGCTATTTTTCCAAATTCCGGAAAAACAACTGACCGAACCCGGGGGAGTTTCATGCAAACGATTCTGAACCTGTTCTACGGCGCCTCCGGCGTCGCCGCCCTCTATTACGGCGCGGAATTTCTCGTGCGCGGCGGCGTGCGCATCGCGGAGAGATGCCGCATCTCCCCGCTGGTCATCGGGCTCACGCTCGTCGCCTTCGCCACCAGCGCGCCGGAACTGGTGGTCAGCGTCGACGCCGCCATCGCGGGCAACGCCGACATCAGTCTCGGCAACGTGGTCGGCTCGAATATCTGCAATATCGCGCTGATCCTCGGACTCTGCGCCGTCATCACCCCGCTCCGGGTCAACACGCATCTGTTCCAGTTCGACGCGCCGGTCATGCTGCTGGCCGCCGCCATGCTGACCATATTCTACCTGACCGGGCACGGCATCAGCCGCATCCACGGCGCAATCTTTTTCGCGGTGATCATCCTCTATACGGCCTGGAGCGTGCGGCAGGCGAAGCGCGAAGCGGCCGTCAACGCCGCCGTCGTCGAGGAGGCGCGGAAATCCGTCTCCTCCGGAAATGCCAAGGCAATGCGCCTCCCCGCCGCCGTCCTCCTGACCATCGCCGGGCTCGCGCTCCTGATCCTCGGCGCGAAGCTCTTCCTCGCCGGCTCCGTATTTTTCGCCCGGCTGCTGCAGGTCAGCGACGCCGTGATCGGCCTCACCCTGGTCGCAGTCGGCACCAGCCTGCCGGAGCTGGCGACCTCGGTCGTCGCCGCCGTCCGCGGCGAAAAGGATATCGCCATCGGCAACGTGGTCGGCTCGAACATCTTCAACGTCTTCGCAATCCTCGGCATCGCTCCGCTGATCTCCCCGCTCCGGAACGCGACGCTCAGCTATGTCGACCTCGGCGTCATGCTTCTCTGTTCGGTCCTGCTGCTGCCGATCATGCGCACCGGCTGGAAAATTTCGCGGCTGGAAGGCGTTTCCCTCCTCCTGATTTATATTGCCTATACCGCATGGCTCATCATGCAATCCGCTCTCTGACGCGCTCCGTCCTGTCATTTCCGCGGCCTGATTTGACGCGAATCGACGGGAATGAGCTCATAGACGCGCAGTTCATGCGGAGTCAGGAGCAGCCGGAATCCGCCGTTGTCGACGATTCCCTCTTCGGCGCCGCCGTTGCTGACGCGCCGGAGGCGGTAACGGCCGGCCGGGAGCCCGGGCAGCGTCACGGCGGCGGCGACCGTCCGGGCGGAGCTCGATCCGCCGGAAGGTCGCGTCAAGCTCCCGCTCCATTCCGGCCAGCACATGCGACAGATGCGTACAGCCGAACACTGGGGAGCCGTTGCGTTCCGCCGACGGGATAACCAGCCCGATCACGCCGGAACGTTTCGAAAACAGCCGCTGAGCGTGAATATTCGGAACGTACTCCATCTTCCGGGCCAGCTCGATCACACGGGCGCGAGTGGTTTCCGGAATCTTCATATCTCCGGGGCGGTTGTTCAATATCCGCGAGACCGTTCCGGCCGAAAGCCCGGCCGCCTTCGCAAGATCCCGGATGTTGCAGCGCTTCTTTTCCATATCATCAGCTTGTCCTGTACATTGAATTGCAAACCGCACCAGACAACATGTTGTCTATATTAGACATGATGGATTTATCCCCGTTTGTCAAGAGCTGAATCAGGAAAAGATCAAATTTATTCCGCCCCGGCATCCTGTCGTCAGGATACCGGGAGAAAGCGGCGGGAAAACGGGCGGCTTCGCTGCATGTTCCTGCTTTGACAATCTTTCCTATCCATGGTTTTCAAAAGGAAATTGAATGGTTGCAGTTGGAAAACGGTGCAACTGGATTTCCCGAGTGGTTTACCAGATTCGGATTTGCTGTTTTATGCCAGCCGAAACGCAGATATGCAGGTGCTTTTACCAAAGGAGACGATACCAATAATCGGTCATTGCAAATAATGCCATTTGCCCGATGGAAAATCTTGTCGGCACCGGCAATTTCCAAATGGCTGATTGCGTTCCCGTCTCTGCTCCTCAAGCCATTCGCGTTCATGAACGAAACAACAGCCTGATCACGTTTGAATTCGATTTTTGCACAAGTGGGAGCCAGGGCTTCTGAATTACCGATCCCATAACTTTTGTAAAGCGCCAGATCGGCCAGGCGATGTGCCAATGGGATTTTATCAACCGGATGAATATCGTTCGGATCACCGCAGTCTGTGGTAACAATGAAACCGGAATATGGATCGGATTGCGCAAACATCTGCTGAGCCATTCGGAAACGCGGAAGGAAAAAAGGCGGCTCCTCTCCGTATCCGAAAGGCGGAAGTTGTACAATATAGACAGGCCTGGACTCCTGCTGAAAACATTTTCGCCAGGAGTATGCCAGCATCTGCAGCTTCTCCGCATATTCCATTCCCTCTGTATGGTTGTCTTCGCCCTGATACCACAGCATCCCTTTTACCGACATCGGGGATAATGGATATACCATTGCATTGTACAATACGGACGCAAGCCTCTGCTTATCCTCCCGTAACTCATTGTCATCTTTCATGTCCATATCGGCAAGTTCGCGTCGAAAGCCGTCGGCAATCTTTGGGGAAACCGGAACTGTTTTCCAGGCATTTTCATCAATCATGGCTTCGATGCGGCAGCCGCCCCAGGATATATTTATCAAACCAACCGGGATTCCGGTTTGATCAGCAATTCTGCGGCCAAACAAATAACCGACTGCCGAGAAATTCCCTGCCGTCTCCGGCATGCACTCCTGCCATTTCGCATCTGTATGATTTACAGGATTCCTGTTCCAGGCAAGCGGAATTTGCAGCAGGCGGATTTTGTTATTCGTGCTTTCTGCCGCCAACTTTGCGCCGTTCTTCACTCGACTGAGTTCAAACTGCATATTGGATTGTCCGGCACATAGCCAGATATCGCCGGTCAGTACATTATCATATGTAACCGTTGTCCTTCCACTGATTTTCAAAGCGGCCCCCCGGTCAGAAGCCGGAAAGGCGGGAAGTGCAGCCAGCCATCTGCCGTTACGATCCGCGACAGCAGATGCACTGGCGCCGCGAAACGTAACGGTGACGGTTTCGCCCGGAGCCGCCGTTCCCCAGACTCGCACCGGCGCGTCTCTCTGTATGACCATATTGTCGGAAAAGACAGAACCCGGCGTAACAGCATGAAGCATGTAATTTACGGCCAGAAGAAATAGAATATGGTATGATTTCATTTTTCAAACTTTCCGTCCGATACGTTCAGGGAAGATTCTGCCAATGCGTCACCCCATACGGACCGGTCTGCGAAAGCACAGGAAGCATCCCGGAGGGCTGAACGGCCAATTCTTCAATGGTGATGAGATCCGTGGTGAGATTTTCATCTCCCCCGCCGAGTTCGAATGCCGCGGTCAGCGGTTTTGATGAAATCACATCGACTTTGTCAAAATGAATATTCCGGCTTTGCAGTATTTGAACCGCAAAAGGAGTTGTTTCCGCCAAGTTCATGTTTTCGAGTTTCAACTCGGAGAAACCGGATTCCAGTGTCTGGAAGACGGAAACGGAACTGCCGGGAGAACCGGAAATCTCAAGATTGTGCATGCCAAGATTCCGACAACGCTGAATTCCAAGGCTTCCATGAGTTATTTTCAGATTTGAAACCCGGATGTTGCAGTCATGGAGCTGTTCGATTCGAGCCGGATCGATTGCTTCATCCTGTCCGATGATCAGAAAGGCGCCTTCCCTGATATCTGCATTTCTGAGCCGGCAATCGGCAACTGTCCGAAACCGCCAGCGGCAGCCGGTTGTGAGGAAATCGGCCAGTTCGACGCCCGATACTCCGCTCAGGTGCACGCTGTCATTATCACAGTTTTCAATTTGAAAATCACCGCATCGGACATCGAATTCATAAAAATCAGGATTGCTGAATGCCGGGTCAAACTGCATGATGTACAATCCCGTATTACAGTTTTTCACCTTTACGTCATTGATTTCGATATTGCGGCTGGCCAGATATTGCCATAAATTGATCTTGCTGATCATTCCGGCATCGATGATAATGCCGCACCCCACCTTGCTGTCCACTTCGACATCCGATATTTTCACGGCCTGAGCTCCGGAAATACGTATTCCGTTGGCATTGCCGCCTGTTGAACGGACATGCCTGGCCACAGAGCCGGAATTGTTCCATTCTCCCAAATCAGGCAAAGAGAATACGGTTCCGATTTTCCCCTCTGGTTTTTCCGCATAATAAGTAACGAATGCCAGTGTGTCATCTCCGGTCTGAATTCCGGTAACCCCTTCAACATCGACATTCCGGCAGGCATTGAAATGGAGCCCGTCCCCCCAACTCTCCCGTATGGTGAAGTTCCGTACCGTCACATCACTGCACCCCATGAAAACGGCTCCAGTCTGAGCACTTTTCAGGACTTGACAATTTTCCATCCGGATCCGCTTCAGCGTTCGACGGCTATCCGGATAACCTTCAAAACGGAAACCATCGCCGTTGCTTCGGGTACGCGCTTTATTCTTCCACTGGACTTTAATGTTATGAAGTTCAATATTTTTGGCGGGACCGCGTACTGTTATGCCATGCCCGCCCCCATTGCCGTCAGGCAGCAGGTTGTCCATCAGCAAAACCGCTCCATCAGCAAAAACAACTTTCACATTGCTCTGTTCATCCAGGATCAGACCACCTCCCACGGTTCCGATACGGTATGTTCCGGCCGGAAATTCCAGAGTGCCGCCGCCATTGCTCTTCAGTCGTTCGGCAGCCTGTTTCAGGGCTGCCGAATCATCAGCGATTCCATCTCCGGCCGCACCGAACTCCCTGATGTTCAGAATCGGCAAGGCCAGTGCCGTTGATACGAACAGAAAAAAGCAGACTGCTCCAATAAATGTCTTCATTATAACTCGCTTCCGTTAAAAAAGATTTTCCGGCAATTCCCGATTGACGGCTTATCGGCGGCGACGGTTTCATTTAAATATATATCCCGGCAGTTTTTCAGTTCGATTGCAGAATCGGAACGCAGTCCGGAAATACAGAGACCGGCCAGGCGGTCAAGCCGCAGAGGAGCTCCTGTCAGGTTGACTCTGCTCAGCAGAACGCTGCCTGTCGCAACCTCTTCCGGGCCAGAAACCTCTATCGGCTTCGGTTCCATATTCGGCCGGAAACCGAAGAAACGCTTCCCCTGAATGCCGGTGAACTCCACGGAGCCGCCCGTCTGATCCAGGCCGTTCAGCGAAACGGGACCGCGCAAATTCAGAAATCTGATTCTGCTGTCCGACCGGATGTTGCTGATCTGGATGCCGCCGACACTCTGAATGTCGATTCCATGCGAATGAATTCCGGAAAGAGCCAGATTGCTGATGTTGACCTTGAAACTCCAAAATGATTCCGAAGCGTCAGGCAGCACGTTCAAGCTGCGCACGATCAGCCCCAGATCGCAATCCGATATCGACACGTTGGAAATATTGATGTTGCGCGAAGCCGGATATCCCCAGCCGACAGCTTCATTCTCCGTCGTCTTGATGGCCGAATCCAATTGAACTCCGGCCCATTTGCCGGAAACATTGAGATTGCTGACATTGATATTTCGGGCGCCGGAGATTCTCATGCCGTCGGCATGCCCTCCTATGGCGGTGATATTCGTCGCATTGCTGTCGGAATTGCACCACTCATTTAAATCCGGGAAAGAAAAAACGCCTCCTGTCTGCCCGGAAAACTTTTCGTCAAAATAAGTGACAAAGGCCAGCGTATCATCTCCGTTGTTCAAGCCCAGCACGCCATTCACATTTACGCGGCGGCAGGCGTTGAAATGCAAACCGTCAGCCCAAGTGTCGACCGGACTGAAATTATTGACGGAAACATCACTGCATCCCATGAAAACCGCCCCGGTCTGCGGGCTGCGTTCTCCGATACAGTTGTTCATGATGATCCGGGCAATGGTTTTGCCGTCACTGGGATACCCCTCGAAGCGGAATGCATCACCATGACTGCGGCCAATCGCTTTTTTCACCCATCTGACATGAATATTCTCCAGCGTGATGCCGGAACCGGGACCGCGCACCACGATTCCATGACCGCCGCCGGAGCCGTCCGGCAGCAGGTTGTCCATCAGCAAGACGGCTCCGGGTTCAAAACGGATGGTTGCATTGGAAATACCGTCCAGAAAAAGTGCGCCATGCCCGCTTGTTGCAATACGGTATTGACCGACGGGAAAATACAGAATTCCTCCATTGTGCTTTTTCAGTTCGGCCACTGCGTTTTGTATTGCGGCATAATCATCCGTGACACCATCGCCGCGGGCTCCGAATCCGGTGACGTCAATCACAGAAGCGTGCAATAAGATTGAATTTGAAAACATAAGCAGAATCCACAGTAAATTATCATAAAATTTCATTTTTCATCTCACATGAGGTATTGCCGAATTCCGTAAACGCGGAAGCCACGGAACCGCGTATTATCAATTCAGGATAAATTCCATCAGGCATGGACTCAGAACGATTGATTTTACAAAGAAGTTTGTTTACCGCGTTTTGTATCCAGTCCCTCGGAGTGTGTCGAATTGTCGTCAAAGAGAATTTTCGGCAGAATATCTCGTCCATCATGTCCACCCCGATCAGCGACAGTCGGGCGGGAATCGGAATTTTGTGCAGGGAAGCCCACCGATATACCCCCTTGGCAATTGCTTCGCCGATTACGATCACTGCTGTAGCCGACTGATGCCCGATGAGTCTTTCCGCACCGCTCATGCCGGTTTCCACGCTATCCCTTTCCTCGAAACAATATTCCGATTCGTACAAAATACCTTTCTCTTCCAGTACATTGCCGAGAACTTGGGGGAAAATATGAGCTTTCGGCGCAATGCAGCCAATTCGGCAATGCCCGTAAGCCCGAAAATAATTAACAACTTTCTCGACAGCCTTCCTGTAATTCGAACGTTCTTCCGCTTCGGCATCGATGGCCGGAACCTGCATTGCCGGGCAATCATCAAATTTTTTCGGAAGAAGGCTGATCATTCCATCTATCAGTCCTTCGGAAATCAACCTCTGCATGGAATTGCCGCTTCCTTTTTCCTGTGCAGTCATGCCGATTATTGTATCATAATGATTCATTTGCAGAGTAGTGACAATTTCGGCAAGCCGCATTTGTTTTTTCTGTAAGCCGGCCGGATCGATCAGGATCCCGATCAATCCGGTGGCTTTATTCCGCATGGCTTGGGCAATGATATTCGGCTGGTAATCCAACTTCCGCGCGGCGTCAAATACCTGTCGTCGAACTTTATCGCTGATTGCCCGTTTGCCGCTGAAAGCGTGCGAAACCGTGCCGGGAGTAACTCCGACCATCATGGCGACATCGCGTATCGTGGCTTTTTTCCGATTACAGCAGGCATTCGAACGCTTCATCTTACCATTCGCTCAGAACAAAATCTTTCTCAAACTGATCGGAGTCCATTCCCCGGGCTTTGACAGCTGCGGCATGTCCGTCCACGAATACGACATTATCCATCTGGCCATGCGCTTTCCCCCAGACGGAAGCATCGCTGTTTCCTGCTTCAAAGAAATATTGACCGGGATTTTTGGCATCACAGAAGAGAGCCTTGCTCGACGGCCGCCGGCAAGCCGACATTTTTCTCGGCGGGTACAATGCCGGATATTGATTGCCGGCATAGATGGAGGCCAGTCTCCCGTTCGCTCCATAAGTTGTTGTTTTTTTACCCTGCGCCTCATATCTTTCCTGTACCGAGCCGCAGATGAATGTTTTATTCATTTCAGTAAAATTATTGAACTCCTCGGTGCTGGACGCCATGGGAGAGCCTACCACATAGGGATACAGCATTTCAAACCAGTAAGCTTCATTGGAACCTCCCGGGCAAAAATAGGACTGTACATAGGGGCCATTGCGCAAAACCACAAAGTCATCATTGGAATCGGCGTAAGAGATATTGCCCAGGCCAAGCTGTTTCAGGTTATTGATACAATTGGCCGATCTTCCCCGTTCTCTTGCCTGATTAAGTGCAGGCAAAAGCATGCCTGCAAGGATAGCAATAATTGCAATAACCACTAAAAGTTCGATCAAAGTAAAGTTTCTGTGTTTCATGGATAACTCCTTTCTGCAACAATGGTGTTGTGATGCTTCAATACTATACTGATAGGTAAAGACTGATAGGCAAAACCCTCCTATTTTATTGGAAACAAGTCCAGCAATGCCTTCTGAAACAGCTTCATCCCGTCCGCATTCGGATGGTTTATTCCGTTGACCAGCAAAGTCGTGTATGGGATTCCCCTTCTCCACAATCCGCCATAACTGCGGGAGACATCGGCTAGCGCAATGCTGTGTTCCCGAGCAAACTTCCGTAAAAACTGCACATATGGCCGCGGGTCCTCGTCACATCTTTTTTCTTCCGTCAATCCCATCCAATCCGGACGGACATAATGCGGCGTCATCAGAATCAACTCCGCTCCGATCCGTCTGACGTCTTCCACCACCCGAGTATAATTCTTTTGCCAGATATCCGAGCTCAAACCGGCATCATTGACAAACTCCATCAGAATCAGATCCGGCCTGGAATCGAGAATCCTGGCGACATAATTCCATTCAGAACCGGGAGGTTCTGCAAAAAACATCTCGGAATTTTTTCCCGGCCACCCCACGGTGACCAGTTCTATATCGGCTTGCGGGAAACGCTCTTTCAGCGCAGCGGCAAACCCTCCGCCGATTCTTTCTCCCGGCTGCAGCCAGGTACCTGCCGTCACGCTGTCTCCCCATGCGACAATACGGAGCCGTTCTCCGTTCCTCAGTTTTTTCAATGTTTTCGGCAAGAGCTGTTCGGCGACAGGCACGGCCGTCGGCGATTCCGTTTCCATCACCGGGAAAAGGGACGCACCCGTCAGAGTATCAGCACCGGCCGGCAGATAAACACAGCCGAGCATCTGTTCTCCATAACGCAGCGGAGGAGGCTGCGCCAAAACCGGAGCGGGAGTTCCCTTGCGGATGATCAGCGAACCGTCTTTTTGCCTGATCACCGCGTCCAGACGTGAATTTCTGACGGAATAGTCTATCAACACCGCATCATTTTCCTTGATTCGTCCGTCGGCTGACCGCCCGACCGTTCCCCAGAACGGATCAAGCTCATAGTCGGTTCCACGGGTCATGACAAAGCCGTCCGGCCGCTTTACAGTTACACTCTGGGGCAGCAGCGCACCCGCAGCAGAACATTCGGCAGCCGCTAAATGTTTCAGAACCGTGCCTCTGGCCCAGCCGGGATTATCCGGGGCGAACAATGCGAGATTCTCATGGAGCTCATCCACGATTTTTTCCGGTACAGGAGGAACAACCGGTAAAACCGCCGTTTTTCCGGTCGTGTCGGTGACGCGAATCTTCCAGGAAGAAACGAGTTCCATTTTACAAGGGGCGACAGACGCCGGAAGGGTAAAAAAACGGTTCCCGCTTACAGTGATTCCTTTGCAGGTTGTTTCATTCATGATGACTCCGGCTCCCTCGTTCAGTTCATGACAATTCCACTCATTATCCAGGATAAAGCCATTTTTAACCTGTTCCAGAACTACCGCTCCACGGTATGCAAATTCATTTTTACGATTGAATGTATTGATGATCCGATTATTACGAAATATCAGATTTTCGGTTCCTGAAGCATACAACACGGCGCCGACCGGATTTACAAATGTGTTGTTCTCAAAAAGGATATCCTGCATAAGAGGAAAAACCGGCTCATCGGTCTCCGGCAGGGCATAGGCCAGAATTTCAATATCCCGAACAAATTTCCCTGCACGTGTTGAGTTGACATTTACGTAGTCAAATACATTATTGCGTACCACTACATTGCTGACGCCGAATCCTTCTCCCCAGTAATGCTCCTGATAACCTGTCCCGATCTGCATTCCGCCAGCCTGGTTATGAAAGAAATAATTGTTTTCGATAGTCATGTTCTGAGCCTGAGGCAGAATGCCTCGCGCCCGGTTATTATGGAATTTACAATTACGGATAATGACATTGCGCGTACCATATCCCCGGTTGAAAATCACGAAGCGATGCCCGATAAGCTCCTGCGGGAGACCTTCGGCAATCTCCAATGCGCCGCTGCCGTCGTTTGAATTTCCGGGCAGCAGTTTTTTGACCGTCACGCTGCGGTTGACCGGCGCAAAATTCAGTTCCCGCAGCTCCAGAACATCGCCGGCCCGAAATGTTCCGATGGAAATGGTGCTCAGCTGCAATCGATCAGGAGCCGTTACTGTTGCCAGCCCATGCATATCCGTGATATTGATGCAATCATCACCGCTGAAACCGAACTCGCAATCAATGAATTTCAGAAAACCGGCAGACTGACTGCCATGAACCGGATCGGCACAACTGGTAATATTTCGTTTTTTCCCTTTCGGAAGAACTGTTTTCACCCTTTTCAATTCGACAAATTTCTGATTGCGCCCGGCCAGCAGCAAGCCGAAACCGGGACAGCTGTAAATATTGATGTCTTTCAGCGTGATATGCTGATTGTCGTCCAGTATGAAAGCTCCGGCATCATAGGAATAATGACGCATTCTGAACAGCTCGCCGGGCTGGATTTCGGTAAAAAAATGGTCCTGCTGTTCGGTATTTTTCCGTATGATCATCCGATCGGGAGCGGTCCACGTCATATCCGCCGGGGAATACCGGCCGGGGATGAACTCAAACAGCGCTCCCTTGCTGTTTTCACAACCGACAGACATTGTGACCGGATCAAGTTGCTCCATATCCGCCACTCTCATGGATTCGGGAGCGGGAAAAGCGCCATACTCAGTAAACTCCACTTCAATCCACTTTCGGGCAGGATCTACTTTCAGGACTTGAACCGTACTGGCCAGCGGCATTTTCTCCCAATCCCAGTCAATATTCAGGTTTTTCAGGATCACCCGGTGATTGCGGCTGAGTTCCAGAAAAGAGCTGTGCATCGGCATTTTTTCTCGATGGAATACAAACAATGCTCCGTTGCCGTCCAGTTCAAAATCCCTGAAATCTTCCAGTTTCAGAGGAGTATTTGAAGTAAAGCGGAAAGTTCCTTTCGGCAAAAGGAGTTTTGATGCCTGCCGGGTACGGCAGGCGGCAACAGCTCTTTGCCAGGCCTGTGTGTTATCCGGCGCCTCGGTGGAAAAACCGAATTCGCCGGCATCCACAATAACCGGTTCAGCTGGAAATTGAGGCTGGGCAATCTCAAATTCCTGCGATCCAGCCGGAAGCTTCAACGAAGTTGTATTTCCCGGTTTTATCATTCGGTACGGCGTGCGTTGACAGGCAATGACCAATCCGCTTATTTCTGCCGAAACTTTTCCCTTCGCATGAATCTGTAAAGTATAAGGAGAGGCATCATCCGGCACCGTGACCTCGAATTGAACTGCGGTCCACTGTTTCGCCATGCCGTTTTCTGCATACAAGTCGTTCAGGTGATGTTCCACATCACCGGGGCGAACCATAAATGCAAGATGTCCGTCGTCGAACCGGTCGGTAATGCGGTAGCGAAATTTCATCAGATAAGTATTCCCCGCCTTGAAAATACCTTTTTCATCCACCCAGATGGTATTCCACGGAGCATTGCTTGCTCTTGTGTCCACGTACAAACAATTTTCGCTGATCTTGCCGTAAAACCGGGGAGTGCCTGAAAAATCTTCCTGTACTGTCGCAAATTCACTTCCGGAGACACTCAGCCCCAGCAGGAGAACCGATAGAAAAACGGTCTTATGCGTCATGCCCGGCCTCTTCTCTTTGAAATTCAATCATAACCGGCTGAAGACCGGGAATCTCAAGCTTCAGGGAACGTTCGCAGAAAGAACTCTTTTTACCATCGGCACAAATCAGCAATCCGCGCCTCACGTCCGGAAACTCGATACGGACAGCTTCCTTTTCCGTGTTGCAATTCACAAGGATCTGAGCCGTTCTTTCTTCAAAACTCCAATTGGAACTCAACACCCACGGCAGAGAAATCGGAGAGCGCCTGCCTGTAAAATGCAGTTCCCAATGATTGCAGCGGACCGGACAACTCACCTGCATGCGCCCGAAAACCAGAAAATCATGGGCCGCACCGCGCCGCATATCGTTCAGGTTGCCGATCAGTTCCTGAAGGATTTCCTGATCGGGACCGTCTTCCTCCCAGTCACACACCCAGCTCCAATGTATTTCCCCGTGTTTTTTCAGGGTTACCGATAGCACTTCACCCGAAATAAACGAATAAGCCATGCGGAACTGCAGGAATTGCGGACTTTTCCGGCGGTCGAACCACCCGGCCAGACAAACTCCGTTGCCGGTGAAATTATTGATATATTCATGAAAGAGCATACTGTAGGCCGGGACCGGACGCGCAAAAGCCCAGGCCAGATGATTGCGGAGGTCATTGAAAGGAAGGTATCGGATGTAAGGCTGAGCCGCCGCATTCTCACATCCCAGAATGACCGGCCTCCCGCTTTTTGAGGCGCATCGCATCGATTCGTTCAGCAAATGGCTCATCGCCCCGGTTAACCACTGGCCCGGCGCTGCCGGATGTCCATGCCCGGAGTTGTAACACAGCGGGGCGCTGCACCCCTGATTCTGATCGAAAAACTGAATATAGTCCACCTGCGATTCCGTTATTTTACGAATCTCGTCGCAAACGGTATCGATCGTAAAATCACAAGCAGGACACATTTCATAACCGATGCGCTGACCGATCCCCGGAGGCCCGTTGCATATGGTTGCCCGCATCTCCCCACGCGGCCCGGCAGCCATAATATTCTCCAGATGTTTCTCTTCAAAATCCTTTTTCCGCTGGTAACCGGTATCGATCGAACTTGACTGGGTCCAGCCGATCCCGGAACAATATACTCCCAGAAGATTGCCGTCGTCATGCAGCGCCCGACCGAATTCACTGAACATTTCCTCTCCACCGAAAGGAGGCCAGACATAAGGAGGAGCCCAGGGGGCGGTTCCCTCCCAGTGCATCAGCAAAGCCATGATCCGGCAATTCCAGCGGGCGGCATATCTGCGGACTGTCGGCAAGGCATTGGAATATGGAAAATATTCATTGCCGCTGATGCTCCCGGTGTCGAATCCATTGCCTTTCACCGGATAAATCAATACGACGGGAGACTCCTTCAGCCAATCGGGAATCTGCGGATTGGTGAATAATTTTTCCGGCAGGCTTTTATCGTTTTCCTCCATCCATTTCCGATAAATGAGAGCTGCGTTTTCCCAGTTTCCCCGAAAGCCGCCGGTGACCAGTGAAAAAGGCAGAGAAAAATGATCGGAAACATGATTTCCGCAGAAAATCTGATAAAACAGGCGGACGGAATCCGTCCCTTCACAGATCAGTTCAACGCCCTTGGGCAGATGGTGCATGTCATGAGCCGCAAAGTACAAGCCCGCATCATCGTTCCAATGTGCCATAAATTGCATGGGGCAGGTTCCGGGATAGTAACCGCTGATGCCGTTCAACGGATAGGAGAGAACCCGCCCTTTGAAATATTCAGAGTTCTCTCTGGTCTGCAGCTCATCAAAAACCACACCTTCCGCTCCCGGCCAGAAGATTTTTCCGTTTCCGCCTCGCTCATGCAAATCATACGGAACTGAAATTCCGGGGAAGTCGATCCACTCGAGAATGAATTTTTCGGAAATGTTTTCCAGAGCGATATGCCAGTGAGCCAGCGGCTCGCCGTCCTGCAGCCGAACCGCGACAACGGCTTTCAGGCCGGGCATCGCATTATGGCCGGAAAAAATGACACGGAGAACTTCTTTGCCGGAAAATGCCTGAACCGTTAAGAAGTCTGCACTTGAAAGGCGCGAAGGATTGCCTTCGCAATCCACAAAACTCAGTACAAATAACTCATTGCCGCTGCGTGAAGCCAGTAATGGCCGGCCTTCAAAGAGAATCTGGCGTAAAGAATATCTTTCTGTAAAATCGAATTGAATGGATGAATTGCCGAAAAACATGAAATGCCCCTTTTTACACTTGCCGAAATCATGGTGTTGACAACCTGCAAAGACCTTTTCGATGCGATTAAACTGGTCAATGACAAGATCTGTCAATGTGATTTTATTCTTGATTCCGACAATATTATAGTAAAAAAGGAGAGCCGCGACCTTAATAAAATGATATTTTTTCGGTGTTATCTGCTAATTATGCCTTTTCCGATACTGCAAAGGCGAACAGCCAAAATAATTTCGGAACTGATGCGAAAAATAATTACTGTCCTGAAAACCGGCGGAAAAAGCAATCCGCTGTACGGTGTCTCTCCGATTTTCCAGCAATTGCTTTGCCGCTTTCTTCAATCTGAGGTCTATGATGTATCGGATGGGAGAACACCCTGTCGTTTCAGCGAAAACACGACGGAAATTACTGGGCGACATATGGAGCGACCTGGCCAGTGATTCCAACGACATTTCCTGCTGATAATTCAGCTCGATATAGGAAAGGATTTTACTGATTTCCTGCGCATAATGATAATGCAGGCTGTATTTGTTGTACACTTCGCAATTTCTTGAAAGCAAAATCAGGATTTTCAGAAAGTCACTGAAAATTTCCACTCTGCAGCCGGGTAACTGTTCCTGAAAGCATTGCCGGATCGTTTGACAAAGATCGATCACTTTGTTCAGAATCGGCGGAGGAATATAGAGATTTCCGCTCATTCTCTTTTCCATTCCCATGATCGGTTCGAGGGAGAAAAGCAGATGATACCCGCTGATAAGTTCAAGTTCACTGCGGAAATGGTCAAGAAAATCGGCAAAAAACAGATAACTGTAAAGTTCCAGATTGTCCTCATTGATGTAAGAATGTGCAATTCCGGGCATAATAAGGAAAATATTGCCGGCGGACAGTTTAAACTTCTCGCCGTTGAAATTATGAATTCCGGAACCATGCGTAACCACGACCAGTTCCAGAAAATCATGAGAATGCTCCGATTCTTCTGAAATATTTTTATAAGCGCTGTAAGACAGGGATAACCCGAAGTTGTTTAAAAGCGCATGGTCATGAAACGAAATGACTCTTTGCATAATACAGAAAAGCCGGGGTTGTGAAATCAACGTAATCTGCTTTTATAAATATATCTTTAATTATCGAACAAATCAAATCGCTGAAATTCAACTGCATCACATTCTTCCCGACTGGATATACTGAATATACGTATTTCCGGTACATGCCGGAATGTATCTGCACGATGCTTCGTCTGATTTTCAACGGAATATCAGGTCAGCCGGAAAATCTTTCTATCCCAAGATTCCCCCTGCTCAAAACGGTTGAATCAGGCTCAGCAGAGCTGCTGTAAGCTTGCCTTCCGGGGCTTCCAGTTCATGCAGGATTGTGAAGTGGTTGTGCCCGGGAAGCGTGAAAGCGCCGCCGGGCAGCGCCGCAGCCGCGCGGAGCCGCGCAAAATCCCAGCTTTGACGCTGCAGCTCCGGTAATTCGGCAGAGCCGCAGGCCGCGATCAGCGGACGCCGGGAAAGAGGACGATGCTGCGGACTCAGCCCTGTGATTTCTTCCGGCGTCAGCCGGAGTTTTTCATTCAGGCCGCACCGGGAGATCGGTTCCAGGTCGAAAATACCGCTGACGGCGAGAACGCCGACCACCCCCGCCTCGTCAGCCATCATTGCGGCGAGATGTCCGCCCGCCGACCAGCCGGCGACCACGATCCGGCTGCAGTCGGCTCCCCACGCTACGGCGTGCTCCCGCAGCCAGCGCAGGGAGTCGCGGATTTCCGCGACAATACCGGTCAGCGTCTGATCCGGTGCGAGCGTGTAACCCGGCAGGGCGACGTGGATGCCGTGCCGCAGCGGTCCCTTCGCCAGAAAACGGAAGGTCTCCTTGCGCCGCATTTGCCAGTAGCCGCCGTGGATGAAAACCAGAAGCGGCGCATTCACGGCACTGCTTGCAAAGTAATCGATCCGCTGGCGTTCACGCACGCCGTACCGCAGGTCGAGACGTTCCGGACGGCGTTCGGCCAGAAGGCGGCTGCGTTCGTCGAACCCGGCGAGCAGCCGGGCGCTGTCGGCGACCGCACCGGTGTTGTCGTAGGCGGCGTCAAGTCCGGTTCCGGTCAACTTCCGATCGAGTCCGGTCATTCCGGCACATCTTTCAAACGGCATTCGTTTCTGCATGGGAGTCCGCTTTCCATTCTGATTTCGTACAAGTTCTGATATAGGCACGCCAGTCGGCGAAGCCGGAGATATCGCGGCCGCACTCCGCCGCCGCGGCCTCGCCGATGAAGCCGGGGACGCGGGAGCCGTCCCGGAGTTCCAGCATTCCGAGGCCGAGCGGAGGCGGAATGCGGGCGGCGAACCGGGCGAAAGCATTTTCGGACAGTTCGTAAAGTTCAACGTAAAATGAAGTTCCGTCTTTTTCCGTTCGCAACAGCGCCGGTTTCGGCACGGACCCTTTTTCCAGCGCGTACATCCGGTAGCGGGGAGCGGTTTCGGCGCTTCCCAGAAAACAGGCGCCAAGCTCCTCCAATTCCGAGTGGAGCGGCATGCCGGCGAGGTGTGCGCCGCAGACCGCGACGGTGTACGGTTCCGCCAGCCGGAAGCGCCGCGCCGCCTCCAGCAGCCTGCCGTCGTCGAACGCCCTGCCGACCAGCGTCACGCCGAACGGCAGTTTGCCGGCCCGCGCCGCCGGAATCGCAAGGGCGGCATAATCCAGCAGATTCATGTAGTTGGTATAGTACCCGAGATTGCTGTTGAGCCGGATCGGATCGGCTTCGACTTCGCCGATCCGGTAGATGGTTCCTGCTGTAGGAGTCAGGAGCAGGTCAACCTTCGCCAATTCCGCGTCGGCCTTCGCCTTGCACTCCTGCAGCCGGTACATCCCCCGGAACACCTCCGACGGATGCGGCGTCTGTCCGGGCGTGATGATCGTTTCGATCACCGGAAGCGCCGCGCCGGGATGGCTCTCGATGAATCCGCCGACCGCCGCGTAACGCTCGAATACCCACGGTCCTTCGTAGAGCAGACGCGCCGCGGCCAGAAACGGCGCGAAGTCGATCGTCACCCTCTTGCCGCCTGCCGCCTCCATCCGCCGCACCGCACGGGAAAATGCGTCGCGGTAGGCGCAGTTCCCGAAGAACTCAAGTTCTTCGTCGCGCGGCACACCGAACTTCCAGCGGCACGGCAGAGGATTCACTTTCGGCGCGGCACGGCTGTAAGCGTCTTCCGGATCGAATTCCGCGGTGGCTTCCAGCAGAATTTCGGCATCTTCAAGCGTCAATGCGAAGATCGATACGCAGTCGAGGGTGCGGCAGGCCGGAACCACGCCGCGGGTACTCAGAAGTCCCCGGCTCGGCTTGACGCCGACCAGTTCATTGAACGCCGCCGGAATCCGTCCGGAACCGGCGGTATCGGTGCCGAGCGAAAAGCTGCACAGTCCGTGCGCCAGCGCCGCCGCCGAGCCGCTGCTCGAACCGCCCGCCACATAACCGGGAGCAAGCCGGTTCGGGGTCACGCCATACGGCGAGCGTCCCCCGACCAGCCCGGTCGCGAACTGGTCCATATTGGTTTTGCCGAGCGGCACGGCGCCGGCTTCGACCAGGAGTTCGACCACCCGCGCCGACCGCTCCGGAGTGTAGGCGTAGGCCGGACAGGCCGCCGTGGTCGGAATCCCGGCAAGGTCGATGTTGTCTTTGACTGCGAACGGGATGCCGTAAAGCGGCAGCGAGTCCGGCGACAACCGTTCCAGCCGGGCGAGATACTGTTCCAGCTGCGCTTCGGAAATCAGGCTGATCCAGATTCCGGCAGGTGCTTCGGAGGCGGCCCGGTACAGTTCGGTCAGGCGGCGGCGCACCGTTGTCCGCCCGGCGCGGTACTGATGTAATAAGTTTTTGATCGTCAGCATATTCAAGTGCCTTTATGCAATGCGGTTTCCAAGGAAGAATCACACGGTGACGGCGAAAAGGCATTGGCCGCTTTTGACTTCGGCAGCAGCGGCGCAGAATATCTGAGTGACTGTGCAGTCGGTCTCTGCGGGAATCGCGATTTCGGTTTTCATGCTCTCCATCACGGCGAGTGGTTCGCCTGCCTTGACGCGGGTGCCGGGAGCGGCGACATTCAGCTTCCAGATGCTTCCGGCGACAGGGGCGTAAACGCCTTCTTCTCCGGCTTTCAGGACGGCTTCGGGCGCGGCGTCGACGACATCGCCGGAACGGGTCTCGAAAGTGAGCTGGCCGTTGGCGATCCAACGCTGTTTTTCCTCCTCGAAAGCCTGCCTGCGGCGAGCTTCGAAGGCGTGGATCGATGCGGCATTGTCATGCAGAAACGCTTCGTACTCTCCGATGTCGAAAACCGCCGGTTCGATCTTCAAGTGGAATTTGCCGGCGATGAACTCACGGCGCATCCTCATCAGCTCGTCCGGCCCGACCGGATAGAAACGGACCTGGTCGAAGAAACGCAGCAGCCACGGCTTGCCCGCTTCAAATTCCGGAGTGACGCGAAACCGGTTCCACATCTGTACGGTGCGCCCGACGAACTGGTAGCCGCCGGGCCCTTCCATGCCGTAGACGCACATGTAGGCGCCGCCGATCCCGACCGCGTTTTCAGGCGTCCAGGTGCGGGCCGGATTGTATTTGGTCGTCACGAGGCGGCGGCGCGGATCGAGCGGGGTCGCGACCGGCGCGCCGAGGTAGACATCGCCGAGTCCCATCACCAGATAGCGGGCGTTGAATACAGTCTCATACACTTCGTCAACCGAGTCCAGCCCGTTGATGCGGCGGATGAATTCGATGTTGTTCGGACAGCACCACGGCGCACCGGGGCGGACCGTGCTGACGTATTTTTCAATGGCGAGCCGGGTGGCGGGATCGTCCCATGACAGCGGCAGATGTACGATCCGGGCCGGGACACGGGTGATCCGGTTGTTCTTCAGTTCTTCCGCAAGGCGGGCAAGCAGTTCCAGCAGCTCCCGCTGCGGCAGTTTCGCCGGGTCGAAGTGAAGCTGCAAAGAGCGGATTCCGGGCGTCAGGTCGATCAGGGCAGGATGGTGCAGCTCTCCGAGCCTCAGCATCCAGGCGTGAACTTTGAACCGGAGCCGCAGGTCGATCACCGGCGGGCCGAATTCCAGCAGCAGATACGCATCCCCGTCCTGGCGGCAGACGATGCGCTCCATCTCATCGCCGCCGCCGAATTCGGCGACGACCGGAGTGACCGGCTCGACCGGTTCAGGAACCGGCGGCGGCGTACAGGCGGCAGCGGGATCGGCCAGCACGGCTTCGCGGTACTCGCGCAGGCGCGCCGCATATTCAACCGAAACCGGAACGAACCGGACCCGGTCGCCGCTGCGGAGCAGGCCGACCTTCCAGAGTTCGGCGCCGATGACCGTGACCGGACAGACGAAACCGCCGAGACTCGGACCGTCGTTGCCGAGGATTACCGGCATGTCGCCGGTGAAATCCAGCGTGCCGACCGCATAGGCGTTGTCGTGCAGGTTGGAGGGGTGCAGCCCGGCTTCGCCGCCATCGGGACGCGCCCATTCAAAATGGGGGCCGATCAGCCGGACGCCGGTGCGCGAGGAGTTGTAATGCACCTCCCACTCCGCATCGAAGAAGGTTTTCACATCTTCCGGGGTCAGGTAGTCCGGCGCGCCGTGCGGCCCGTACAGGACCGCGATCTCCCAGCGGCTGCCGAGTTCAGGCAGCGAAGCGGCCGAGGGCGTCAGCGGTTCCCCGGCGGTCATCTTCCCGATGTGGAGCACATCGCCCGCCGCGAGGGCGCGGCCGCCGTGACCGCCGAAACGGCCGAGCGTGAAGGTCGAACGGCTGCCGAGATATTCCGGCACGTCGATGCCGCCGCGCACGGCAAGGTTGCAGCGCTGGCCGCAGCGGGTGACGCCGATCTTCAGCACATCGCCCGGATGCACTTCGCAGGGACGGTTGCGTTCGACCGGCATGTTGTTCAGTTTCAGCGGGAAATCGCCGCCCGTCACGGCGATCAGCGTCTTGCAGTTGAACCGCAGCGTTGCGCCGGAGAGGGTCATTTCCAGACCCGGAGCGTTTTCGGCATTCCCGACGATGCGGTTGGCGAGCCGGAAGTGGTAATCGTCCATCGGGCCCGACGGCGGCACGCCGACATCCCAGCAGCCGAGGCGGCCGGGATAATCCTGCACCGTGGTCTGCGCGCCCGGTGCGAGAACCTCAAAAGTCGGCGCGGCATAGGCGAACTCCCGCAACAGAGCGGTCGAAACCTCCCCGGAACGGAATTTTTCCAGCTTCAGCACATCGCGCAGCAGCAGCAGATTGGTTTCAAATCCGGCGACACGGCTGGCGGCCAGCGCCCGTTCGGACTTCGCGATCACGTCGGCGCGGTCGCGGCCGTGCACGATCAGTTTGGCGAGCAGCGGATCGTACCATGCACTGACTTCGGAGCCGGTTTCGATCCACCTGTCGCAACGGATTCCGTCCGGAAAATCGGCGGCGGTCACAAGGCCGCTCGACGGCTGGTAGTTCCTGCCGGGGTCCTCTGCGTAGATTCGGAACTCCATCGCCGCGCCGGAGGGCGTAAAACACTCCCCGGGAACGAAAGGAGCGTTTCCGGCCGCCTCCTGAATCATCCATTTCACGAGGTCGATGCCGAAAACCGCTTCGGTCACGCCGTGTTCGACCTGAAGCCGGGTGTTGACTTCGAGGAAATAAAAGTCGCCCGTCCGGCAGTCGTAGATGAATTCGACCGTACCGGCGGAACGGTAGGCGACCCCTTCACCGAGGCGGCGGGCGGCGGCGTGCAGCGCGGCCCGGGTCGCTTCCGGCAGGCCCGGCGCGGGCGTCTCCTCAATCACCTTCTGGTTGCGGCGCTGGGTGGAGCAGTCGCGTTCCCCGAGAATCGCGACATGGCCCCGCCCGTCCCCGAACAGCTGCACTTCGATATGCCGGGAACATTCGACGTACTTCTCGACGAACAGCCCGGAGTCCTTGAAGTTATTGCGGCTCAAGCGGCCGATCCGTTCGAAACCGGCGGCCAGTTCCGCGTCGGAACGGCACACGCACATGCCGATGCCGCCGCCGCCCGCCGTACTCTTGAGCATCACCGGATAACCGATTCCGCGGGCGGCTTCGAGCGCAGCTTCGGCAGTCGGCAGCAGGCCGCTTCCCGGAACCAGCGGCACCTCGAACCGCTGCGCCAGTTCCCGCGCCCGGTGCTTCAGCCCGAAGTCGACCAGCTGTTCCGGCGCAGGACCGATGAAAACGATTCCGGCCGCTTCGCACTGCCGGGCGAAATCGGCGTTTTCACTCAGGAAACCGTAGCCGGGATGAATCGCCTCGGCCCCGGTTTCCCGCGCGGCGGCGAGAATCGCCGGAATGTTGAGGTAGCTTTCGGCGGCCGGAGCCGGACCGAGCCGGACCGCCTCGTCGGCGGCCAGCACGTGCGCGGCGGTTTCATCGATGTCGGAGTAGACCGCGACCGAACCGATCTTCATCTCCCTGAGCGTCCGGATGATCCGGCAGGCGATTTCGCCGCGGTTTGCGATCAGTACTTTCTTGAACATAAAACACTTATCCTTTCTCGGCATCCCAGATGAGCATTTGCACCGGAGTCGGGTTGTAGTCGTTGCAGGGATTGTTCAGCTGCGCACAGTTGGAGAGCAGCACCAGCACGTCCATCTTCGCTTCGAGATCCACGTATTTGCCCGGGCCGGAGATGCCGTCCACAAATTCGAGGCTCCCCGTCGCGCCGAGCTGAACTTTGGTGAAGAAGTTCAGGTTGCAGGTCTGGTCGCGCTTGCTCATGCCGGGCATGTCCGAAAAGTGGCGCACGAAGGTGTCGCGGCAGCTGTGCATGAAGCGGGTGCGGTCGGTGTAGCGGATTGCATTGCCCTCCGCCGAACAGCCGCTGCCGAGCGTGTCGTGCTCACCGCAGGTATCGGCCACGACCGTGAACATCACATTGTCGTCGTTGGAACGCAGTTCGGTGCCGAGCTCGATCATCGTGCTGCGCTGTGCCGCAATGGTGTTGTTCACATTGTAACGCTCGGCGGTGTCGTGCGCATTGTAGAGCAGCACATCCGCCGACTGGTTGCCGCACAGGTCGACGATCCGCAGGATCTGTCCGGCCCGGACCTCGTGCAGCCAGCCGGTTCCGGCCTTGACCACGGCGGAGCAGACGGCCTCGGCCGGATCGCGTTCCACCGCTTTGAGTTTCGGATTCATCGGCAGCCTCCTTCCGGGTCCCACACGATCATCTTGACCGGAGTGGGATCATAGCCGTTGCAGGGATTGTTCAACTGCGGACAGTTGGAGACCAGCACCAGCACGTTCATCTTCGCTTCGAGTTCGATGTACTTGCCCGGCGAGGAAATGCCGTCGGCGAAATTCAGATTGCCCCGCTCGTCCAGCGGCACGTACATGAAGAAATTCAGGTTGTTGACCTGATCGCGCTTGTCCATCCCGTGCGCCAGCAGCCGGGCGAGGAAACTTTCGCGGCAGGCGTGCTGGTAGCGGTGGCCGAAACCGTAGCGGATCATGTTGCTCTCGCACGAGCAGGCGCTGCCGAGCGTGTCGTGGTCGCCGCAGGTGTCGGCCACCACCGTCAGCATCACGCGGTCCTCGCTGCTCATCAGGTCGGTGCCGACGCCGACCAGCGCGTTCCGCTGGCGCTGCACGGTCTGCTGCACGCTGTAACGTTCGGCGGTATTGTCGGCGTTGTAGAAAATGGTGTCGACCGCCTGATTGCCGTTGATGTCGACGATCCGCAGAATCTGTCCTTTCCGGACCGGATACATCCAGCCGGTTCCGGCCTTGACGATTTCGACGTGGACGGCGTCGGCTTCCTTGCGGGAGCTTTCCAGATATCGGGTAACCATGATTGCGTCCTCCGGATTACAGGTTGTAGAGCGAGGTGGCGGCGAATCCGCGTTCGTTTTCCGGGCACCAGGTGAAGCACGGATCGTCTTTGCGGCCGGGTTCGCACGCGTAGAGCGCCGCTCTGACCGGTTTGCGCGGATATTCGGTCGCCGGATTCAGCGGATGCATGCCGGTATCGAGCACCACCAGCGTATCCATCTCGGCCCGCAGATCCACATGGCTTCCCGCCGGAGAATTGCCCGGCACGAAGGTCATCGCCCCTTTTTCATCGACCGTGACCTTGCTGAAGAAGTTGATGATTTCGGTCACGTCCCGCTTGGTCATGCCGTGTTTGCCCAGTTCGACGAGCAGAGAATCGTAACCGTTGCGGTAGAAGTCATTGTGCGCTTCCTGATACTCCTTTTGGCCGAACCGCTTCTCGATCAGCGCGGCATGGGTGCAGCCGCAGAGCATGTCGTGCCAGCCGCAGGTGTCTTCCGGCACGCTCATCAGGATGCGTCCCATGTCGGAGTAGATGCAGCAGTGTTTCGTCAGGCGGCAGATATGCTGGATTTTCAGCGTATCGCCGAGATTGAACCGTTCCGAAAAGTTTCCGGCGTTGTAGAACATCGCCGATACGTTGGCTCCGCCTTCCAGATCGGTCAGGCGCAGCAACTGGCCGCGCTTCACGATCCGGGAATAATTCCAGCCGCCGTCGATTACGGTTTCGGTGAGCAGGGCAAGATTGTTTTCCATGATAAAATTCTCCTTCCTTACAGGTAGTTTCTGGTTCCGACCATATTGATGATTTTGAAGTCGGGCTTCTGCGCCCGGCGGTTCGGGTTGATCAGTTCGTCGATGTGGCGCCGCGTCGCCTGAAACTCCGGCGACAGCAGCATGTCCGGGGCGCGCGGCCGGGGAACCGGCACTTCGATCACTTCGTTGACCTCGCCCGGATTCGCTTTCAACGCCAGAATCCGGTCCGACAGATAGACTGCCTCGTCGAGGTCGTGGGTCACGAAAATGACCGTGATGTCGATGTTGTGCCAGACCTCCAGCAGGTAGTTCTGCATCTGGGCGCGGGTCTGCGCATCCAGTGCGCCGAAGGGTTCGTCCATCAGCAGCACCCGCGGCTGGGGCGCAAGGGCGCGGGCGATCGCGACACGCTGCTGCATGCCGCCGGAAAGCTGGCCGGGGTAGTAGTCCGCATATTTTTCCAGACCGATGATGTCCAGCCATTGCAGCGCCATGTTTTCGGCGCCGTCGCGGCTGTAACCGGCGGTTTCAAGGCCGAACATCACGTTCCGGCAGACCGTCAGCCACGGGAACAGGGTGTATTTCTGAAACACCATTCCGCGCTCCGCGCCCGGTTTCGTGACCGCTTTGCCGTCCAGCAGGATTTCTCCGGAAGTCGCGGTTTCAAGCCCGGCCAGAATCCGGATCAGCGTCGATTTGCCGCAGCCGGAGGGACCGATGATCGAAAGAAATTCGCGGTGGCGCAGCCGGAAACTGACATCCTTCAGGACCGTCCGGGGGCCGTCAGAGGCGGGGAACTCCTTGCATACGCGGATTCCCTCCATGATTACCGGACGCCGCTTCAGACGTACGAAACGGTCGCGCACCTCGGGAGTCATTTGCTTGTAGTCGGGCAATGGTTCCATGATTACTCCTCCACGTTTTCCGGCGAATGTTTTTTCAGGGTGAAGCTGAACACCTGGTCGCGGGGTCCGAAGACCTCCGCGAAGATCCGGTAGAGCCGGGTCCGGCAGCCGGCCTCCCACGGGAAAATCTGTTTTGCGAACCACGCGAGGAACATGTCGCAGGCAAGGCCGATGCAGCCGATGATCACGATCGCCGCGTAGACGTTCGCGAAATTCCGGTATTTGGCCTGCTGGGTGATGAACCAGCTGATGCCGGTCGTGGTGCCGACCACCTCCGCGACGATCAGATAGGTCCACGCCCAGCCGAGCAGGATGCGCATGTCCTTGTAGAGTTTCGGCAGCACCGACGGGATGACCACCCGCATCAGAATGCGCTTGCGGCCTGCTCCGAGCGTCTGGGCCGCTTCGATCAGCGCCGGATCGGCCTGCCGCGTGGTATTGGCGATCATCGGCAGCTGTTGGAAAAAGGTGCCGATCACGATGATCGCGACCTTCGGCGCATCGTTGATCCCGAGAATTGCGACCGCCAGAGTAGCAAAAACCGGGGCCGGAAAGTAGCGGATGAATTCCACCACCGGCTCGAACAGCCGCTCGAAGAACGGGAACGCCCCGCACAGGATGCCGAGCGGCACTCCCAGCAGCGACGACAGCAGGAATCCGAGGAACACCACCCGGATGCTGTGCGCGATGCTCTGATGGAACCACGGCTCCCCGTCGCGCCGCGGCGGCGTCTTGAATGCGGTCACCAGCGCGGCCGCCACCTCGTGCGGCGCGGGCAGCCAGGCCGGATTGGCCCGGACGCCCCGCATCGGGACGCCGCCGTTTTCGAGAATCGCCTTGTTTTCCCGCTCGAACCCCGAACGGTCGATCCGGTCGCCGGGCGCGCAGAGCAGGCTGTCGCCCGCATCCGTGATCCGCATGTCCGGATGATAGAGGAAGGGAGTGTAGCTGACCGCCGCCCACAATGCGAGCGGCAGCACGAACGACAGCACCAGAAGCGTCCCTTCCTGTCGCCGGGTCAGTTTTTTGCGGATGGCGAAGCATCCTTGCCGCAAAGTCATAATCGCCTCCCCGAACCGGTTATTTCTTCCCCTTCAGGTACGCCCGGGTGAAACTCGGGTCGATGCAGCGGGGGATGTTTACGTTCTCTTTATAGATTTTGTTGTCGACGAAGAACTTGTCTGTAATCGCGCTGGAACCGTAGACCGAACCGAAACCGTCCGCCTTGCGGAAAATTTTCATCGCCTCGCCGGCGGTCAGAAACCGGGTCCCCTTCATATAGGTCGCATATTTTTCCGGCGTCACGCCGACCCGCGCAGCCAGGATTTTCATCGCTTCGTCCCGGCTGGCCGGATCGTTCAGGTAGTCGATTACGTCATACCACGCCGCGACGACCTTGCTCCACTCGGCGCGGTGTTTCAGCAAACTCTCCGCCGAAACCGCCAGCGTGTCGTAGATGATGCCGGGTTCGTCGGCGCTGGTGTAAAGTTCCCGGGAACCTTTGACCAGTTCGAGCGCCGCCCCGGAATTCGGCTGCCACGCGACGATCGCCGCAACGTCGCCGGAGGCGAGAGTCTGCGCCGCCTGGTGGGTCGGCATGTTGACCAGCGTCACATCTTTTTCCGTCATGCCGTTCTTCGCGAGCGCGTTCATCAGCAGCATGTGGCTCAGACAGCCGATTTCGACGCCGATCTTCCTGCCCTTCAGCTCTCTGATCGAACCGATGCCGGGCGCGCCGACGATCTTGTCATTGCCGTTGGAATAATCGTTGATCATGATGATGATGTTGCGTGCGCCGGAGGCGTTGAGCACCATCGCATCGCCGTTGGAGATGCCTGCCGCATCGATCCGTCCCACTGCGAACGCATCCATCTGCGGGCCGTATTCGAACCATTCCAGCTTCACGTTGACGCCGTGTTTTGCGAAAAACCCCTTCTTGTCGGCGATCTCCCATGCGGTCCAGCCCGGCCAGTCGCTGTAACCGATGCGCAATACCGGTTCATCGGCGGCGGACACGGCGGCCGCGACCACGGCCGTCGCCGTCAGTAGAAAATGTCTGAACCATTTCATGTCATACTCTCCTTGCTTAAAGATTGCTGCGGGAGTGATGAAACATATCGGACTCCCGTGCCACCCCATCAGCAAATTCCGTGCCAGCCGGCGAAATGAGCGTGAACCGGCGGAAGAAAAGCGTCCGGCCTGAACAAATTTGTTCAGGGAATGCTTCCTGCATTACAGAATTGTGAAAGAAACGGCAAGTAAAGAAGAAGGTGATGCCGGGAAACTATCGTCCGGTTCGGCTGCCGCAGACGAAGGCAGCTTGAGTTTTCAGAAGAATGCATGAGCGGTTCGAAATGAGATTCGGAAAGAGGAAGCCCCGACCATAAACACTACCTTTATAATTGTGAATATTAAAAAAAATAGATATTTTTAGATTTTAAAACTTGAAAACATGCAAATATGATGTATTTTACAAAATCAACCAAAATAGTAGTGATTAATACTGCAGCACCGAAGGAGCCCCTATGAAAAAGCAGATCATCCGAATTGCCCGATTTCAGGCGGTGCTGCTGGCAGCGGCCGTCTTTGTTGCCGGGTGTGCTCAAATCCCGGCGGAAACAGAAAAAAATCCCGCTTCCGGCGGAGAACATGACCGGAGCGCCGCGCTTCAATGCGGAGATGCCGCGCTGAGAGCCTTTCAGGAAGAAAATTATGAACTGCTGAAAGAGGTCCTCGCGGAAAATCTTCAGAAGGAATTTACACCAGAGGCATTCTCGCAATCGCTCCTGCAGCTGCGGAACACGCTGGGAACCATCCGCTCTTTCGAATACCGCGGGGAATTGAAAACTCCGGTTCTGAAAACACTGGTCTGGAAAGTCTGCTTCCGCAGAACCGGCAGCGACAGTTCCGCCATCGAACAGGAGATTCTGTTTCGCGCGCTGATTGCTCCCGTGAATGGCAAAAGCCGAGTCATCGGCTTTGGTTTTCTTTGATATCATGACGAAATTCATTATCGTCGGAAAGGAGATGATGAAAACGAACCGTTTCATTTCATTACCGGATACCGCCGGAACCTGCCGTTTTACGGGGAAAATGACTCCCGTGCTCCGCCGGATGCGCCGCATGAGCCGAATGCCGGACCGATGTCGCCGCTGAGACTGCATCGCAGCCGACAGAATCGGACCCGTGCCGGGTCCGTTTTTTATGACCGGATCAATTCACGCTTCTCCGCTCTCGGAGTGAAGCGTTTCCCGATGAGGAACCACCATGAACAACAGTATTTTCCATATCATATTGGCGGCGGGCTTTTCCGTCTCCGCCTTCGGACAGTCTCCGGCGTTTGCCGGCAGAAAAAACGTGCCTGACGAGGTGCGGCAGATCCGCCTGATTCAGGATGACGCCCAAACCGGCATTACAAGCAAAATCTATGAACTCAAATACGTCAAGGCGACCGATATCCGTCCCTTTGTCGAGAACGCGGTCAAGCGTTACGACTCGCAGTCGCGGGTCGAACGGGTCAACTACTTTTCGGCAAAAAAGAACTGGCTGATCGTTTCCACCGGCCCGGAAATCATCCCGCTGATCGACGACCTGATCGCAAAAATCGACCAGCCTGGCAAGCTTGACGAGTTCGGCTCCGTGATCGAAGGCACCGGCGTGACCCGCATCAGCTACACGCCGCGTTACCGGGCGGCGCAGGATATCGTCAACATCATCAATGGCGCTTTGCGCACGGGCATCGGCGCGGCCTATCTCAATGCGGAAACCAATACGATCTACTGGAAAGATGATGTGGCTTCCGCCAAGGCGATTCTCGCCTGGGTACAGCGGCTGGACCGCCCGGTGCCGCAGGTGAATCTGCGTTTGAACTACTATGAGGTGCGCGAAAGCAAACTGCGCGACATCGGCGTGGACTATCTGGCATGGAAAAACGGACCGGGGTTGAATCTGTTTGCCGCCGGATATGATGCCGGAAAGGTTTTCTCCAACGAAGCGGTCCTGCAACTCCTCAACGGAGCGAAACAGTTCGCCGATCTGGCAAAAAATTTTTCCACGAACTGGAGTTACGGCGGATTCTTCACCGCGCCGCAGTTCGATTTGAGTTTCGTCCGGCTGCTTCAGCAATCCGGCAATGCCCGGCTGGTTTCCAATGCGGACCTGACCTTTCTCAATACGCCGCTTTACGGCGACGGCAGCGATGTCACGCGCACCTATTATGCAGAGTTGACGCCGAGCTACCAGAACCTCAAAAAGGATGATGACGACCGAACCGATGTCGTGGCTGACCAAAATGGAACTCCGGCAGTCGCGCTCAAAATCACCAATCCGGTGATCTGCTTTGGAACGCAGACCGGTGAAGTGGATTCCGTCGGCATGGTGCCGGCGACCGGGGATTTTTATGAAAACAACAGAACCGGCGGAGTGATTTTCTCCTACAACCTCGGAGTGAACAGTGTTGTGGAACGCAACAATCGCGGAGATGAACTCAGCAATTACGCACGGATTGACGGAGCTTTGACACTTGGCTTCAAGCAGGAGAAACTGCTCGGCAGTTATGTGAAAGAGACCGATGTCGAACAAACGATCGGCATCCCGTTTCTCTCGCGGATTCCGGTGCTCAAGTATCTGTTCGGCACAACCACCACGCTGAAAGAGAAAAGCTACATCATCGTTACAGCCGAAGCCCGTCTGGTCCACCCCGAACTTCTGCCGACTCCTCCGGTCAGTCCGGAAGTCGTTGCGGAAGAACTCAACTGATTTTCCGAAAGGTTTACTTCATGAACAACAACCTGAATCCGTGAAACAACAGGCAAAATTAAAGGTAAAACAGAGGCAAAACCT
>ERZ1034952.112-NODE-112-length-72300-cov-12.317586_pt1 | contig 72300 bp, 52 predicted proteins | sample MGYA00520625_ERZ1034952 | MGnify/ENA primary metagenome ERZ1034952 (study PRJEB33766, sample SAMN09781773) | gut metagenome | biome: gut microbiome | host: Homo sapiens | place: Madagascar | study: EMG produced TPA metagenomics assembly of the PRJNA485056 data...
CCATAATTTTTATATTTTGTATCTATTTTCTGAATTTTTCTATTGAGATTTTATAACATCTTTTTTGGTTATTCTGCCCAATAGACTTTGCTGCCTTTTTCATCCTTGGCAACCACAAGCTTACGGTCTATTTGTTCCTTTAATTCAGTAACATGGGAGATAATGCCGACCAGGCGCCTGTCCCCTGCCAGTTCATTGAGAATCTTAATGGCTTCTTCTCTGGATTCATCATCCAGCGAACCAAATCCCTCATCTACGAACATGGTATCCATTCTTACTTTACCTGCCGTGTTCTGTATCACATCTGCCATTCCAAGAGCCATAGACAGAGCCGCCATAAAGGACTCACCGCCCGACAATGTCTTAACATCCCTTGTCTTATCGTTGACGAGACTGTATACATCCAGGTCAAGTCCCACTGCGCCCTGGCTTCCCAGTTTATCCAGACTTCTACACTGTAGGATGAACTGATTGCCCGACATTTTTACCAGACGCTTATTGGCTTCACGGACAATGGTCTCAAAATACTTTCTCTGGATATAAGTCTGAAAATCCAGCTTTGCACTGCCAGACAGATTTCCATTGGCAGTTTTATCCAGATTACTGTACAATTCATACTCCTGCTTGAGAATCTGCCTTCTTTGAAATAATCCCTGCAATTTCTCATAAGCTTCCTGATTGCGGTGATTGATACCATATAGCTCCTGCTTTCTGGCTTCCAGCTGTTTACCTGCATTCTCCAGCTCTGTCTGCTGCCTGTGCAGTGTCTCTACATCTACAGGTTCTTTGCCCTCTACCTGGCTTTCATATTGTAACAGTGCTTCCTTATTTCTGACACATGTGTCATGATACTTGGTAAGCTCCTGCTCCAGCCGTTGTATCTGTTCTGTGGAAAGTCTGACCTTACTGTACTCTTCTACAGACTGGAACTGCTGCACCTTTATTGCCTGCTCAAAAGCATTCTGTGCCTCTTTCCAGGTCTGCTGCAAACGCTGATTCTGCTCTTCTTCTGTCTGTTTTGCAGAAGTGATCTGTGTCAGTGCATCTCTTGCCTGCTGCCACTTCTGCTGCACCCTGGCAAGCTTATCCTGCAAATCTTTCAGTTGTTCTTCTAATTGGTGAATCTGATCTTTCGCCTCAGATTCATTCTGTAATTCCAGTTGTCCCTTCAACAGCTCATACTGGGCTTTGGCAGTTTCATAGCTGTTCTGTTCCTTATGAAGCTCTTCCTGTTTCTGAAGGAGTTCTTCCTTCTGGGCAGCAAGCTCTTCATTGCTCTTCGTTTCTTCCTTCTCCGCCTTCTCCCAGCTTTGCTTTGCCTTTTTTACCATATCCTGTGTTACAGGAGAATCAGATAAGGGTGCCTTATGAGGGTGCGAAGTGGAACCACATACAGGACAGGGGCTTCCCTCTTCCAGCTGTGCTGCCATGATTCCAGCCTGTTGTGCAATAAAACTGTCATTAGTCTGTTCATACAGATGCAATGCCAGCACTGCCTTTTCATGCATCTGTAACAGCTGCTTCTGTAGTTCTTCCACCTTCTGCTGTTGTTTGGTAAGCTGGTTTTGAACCTGTCCTGTCTTTTGCTCTTGTCGTATCGCTGTTCTGTAATATTCTTGTGCCTGTTCATACTTGGGCAGGGCTTCTTTCAATGCTGCAATCTGCGCCTGTAGCTTCGGCTCCTGTTCCTGCTGCGCCTTTTTACCAAGCTCCTGCTGCTCTTCCCACTGAGCCAGCGCCTGACGTGCTCTTGGAAGTGTCGTTTCATATTGTGTCAGACGTTCATTGCTCTCTTCCAGTAATTTTCTGCAGCTGTTTGCCCGATTCTCTTCCGGGTATATCAGTGCAGCCCTCTTACCAAGCTTCAACTGATTGCTTCTCTGCTCATAGAGCGCACTCTCAGCCTCCAGCTTCTTCTGCGTTGTCCTCACCTGTTCCAGATGCCTGAACAATTCATTGATATGTTCTCCACGCACACTCTCTTCCCTGATCTGTTCTCTGCGTTTTGTATTCTCTTCCATCTGCTGACCAATCAGAGTCTCTTCATCTTTTCCCGCCTGTCTGAGTTGTTCCAGCTCATTCATAAGGGGCTGTACGTCATATTCTGAGAATTGCAAAGATATCTCATCTTCCTTATGAATCGCCCGCACTCCGGATAATTGCATTTCACAGAATTTACGGTTATCTTGTAATTCTCCATAACACTTTTTCGCACGTTCATGTAATGCATCCTGTATCTGCCAATAGATTCTGGTATTGAATATCCTGCCAAATATCTCTTTTCTTTTATTGGATGGAGCCTGCAAAAGGCGCATGAACTCACCCTGGGCGATCATGGCAATCTGCATGAACTGATCTGCATCCAGACCTATAATCTCAATAATCTTATCGTTAGTTTCACGCAATTTTCCTACAAATGCACTGCCATCCGGCAAAATCAGCTCTACTCCAGGCTGCTCTGTGGTTTCCTTGTAATTACCATCCTTGTCCTTACGTTTACTGATCCGGGTATACCTGGGGTTACGATGAATGCTGTATATCTGCTCTCCATAGGAAAAGGTAAATTCTACAAAGGTAGCCACATCAGGACTTGCATACTGGCTGCGCATGTCACTGCCCTCTCTGGCGCCGCCACTGGTTCTGTCGTAAAGGGCATAGCATATGGCATCAAAAATCGTGGTCTTACCCGCACCTGTATCACCGGTAATCAAGAAAATACCATGTGCATCCATGCCAAAGTCAACTGTTGCCTCCCCTGCATAGGAACCAAAAGCAGACATCACTAATTTGATCGGTTTCACTCTGTCTCACCCCCTATTTTCACCAGTATCTCCTGCATAACTGCTTCCTCTTCATCTGAAAGTGGCTGCAGTTGCATGATCTGATAAAATTCCCGAAAAGCTTCCATAGGACTGGGAAGAGTCTCTATCTCCCCTTCCTGTCCAGACAGTAAGGCTCTGGTTCTCATATTATCCACGGTAATCTCCAGAATATGATCATATACCTCTTCCAGCGTATCCTTAGGGCGATAAGGCTCTTTCTCATCTGTCAGGGTGATACTCACATAATCATGGCAATTCTGTTTATTTCCTGCCTGTAATAACTCCTGTAAAGTACCTTTTATCTTTCTGACATCTCTGTCACAATTTAGAGTAATTGTCTCTATTACAGGTTCATTGCCCTTTTCTTCTAATGTTACCATGGTAATGGATTTGTTATGATGTTCCTCACTGACAGAATATTTCAAAGGTGTGCCACAGTATCTGATTCTTCCATTTCCTATCGTCTGTGGTCCATGGATATGACCTAATGCCACATAATCAAATCCAGAAATGACACTTGTGTCAATTGCATCCAGTCCACCAACTACAACGCCGGTTGTCTCAGAATCACACATCTGGGGCTGCTGTCCATTTGTTGTAAAGAACTGATGTGCCACAAGTACATTTCGTCTGTTCCAGTCTATCTCCTCTCTCTCCAGTACTCCGGCAAAAGCCTTTTCATAATTTAATTCTGTCCCCTCCGGGAACAACTGACGCACATATCCGGGCTTTGTAAAAGGAAACAAGTAGAAATCGACTTCTCCTGCCTCGTCCTGTAATGTAACCCTGCGAAGATGCTCTTCCTCATTTCTTGGTGGCATAGTCGCGATATAGATATGATGCTTCTCCAGAAAAGAAGCCGCATATTGCAGTCTTTCCGGGCTGTCATGATTACCTGCTATAATAAATACCGGGATGGATGGCACTATCTCCGACAACTGCACAAGGAAATCATCAAAGATGCGGTATGCCTCTCCTGATGGCACAGATTTATCATAAATATCACCCGCAATTACAATTACATCAGGTCTATACTCTTTCGTCTTTTCCACGATCTGATTCAGAATTGCCCGTTGCTCCTGCGCCAGACTGTAGAAATGTAAGTGTTTGCCTATATGCAGATCTGAAATATGAAATATTTTCATCTTACCCTCCTATTCCTACGAAACATTGCATTGCGATAACTACACAATTTCACATTTCACTAATTACGTTTCGTTTCTTTCTTGCGGTGATATGCCCCGGCACTGATGGCTGCCACAAAGGGCACTGTCAGCACGATGCCCATACTGCCTGCCACAGCCCTGATGATCTCTATTGCTACAAAATCTGTATTGATCAGTTGCGTGAAGCTTACTCCATAAGAATAGATCAGGATCATCATATTCAGAGAAGTTCCTGCAAAAGCCAATACAAGTGTGTTCGCCATCGTTCCCATCGCATCCTTACCAATATTCATGCCTGACTTGAACAGCTCTTTATAGTTCAGCTCCGGCTTGTGCTTATGCAACTCGTCCAGAGAAGATGCAATATCCATCGCAATATCCATAACAGCTCCCATAGATGCAATCAGGATTCCACTGATGAACAATCCCCGCATCTGCAACGGATATTCTGCCTTTACCAGCAGCAATGCCTCTGCCTCATCCATCTGAAAAGTAGTCAGTCCTGTCAGCTGCTGTGCTATATAGGCAAGAATTGCTGCCACCAGCACACCACACATACTTCCCATGCACGCTGTTACTGTCTTAATCTGTATACCACCGATCAATGCATAACACGCTATATTCGTAATCAGAATGACCAGATATGTTATCAGAACCGGCGAATATCCTTTCAGACAGAAGGGAACCAGTATGAAGACAATACACAATATGGTAAAAATTAGTCCGACAACTGCCTTAAATCCCTGTTTTCCGCCAATTACAACCAATGTCAGGAGAAAAAGTCCAACAAATCCTATAATGCACCATGTTCTGTGATAGTTGTATACGCTGACTTCATATTCATGAACACCGATCGTATCAATTCGTACTGTAAGCTTATCTCCCTCACCCACAATTACATTATTAACAGCGCCGAAATAATTCGTCGTAGTTGCGATATCACCTTTATATCTGCCACTCAATATCTCTACCTGAATCTTCATGCTGCCACGCACGATATTCTCATTTGACGTATCTACTCCGGTATTATCCTCTATGACCTTACGCACTCTTGCTGTCTCATACTCTGTGCCTGTGTCCTCCGTAATTGTATATCGTGGTCTGTCATAATTGGCATAATATAATATTCCTGCCAAAAGAAGCAGACATATTACACTGACTGCAATTCTGATTACTTTTTTATGATTCATATGATATTAACCTTTCTGCATATCTAATCTTTTGCTACTGGCATCATTTATACATTATAGCATAACAGGAGGCTCTTATGGAAACAGAAAAATGGTGCAGCCTTGTTACCAGCTACACCATTTTTACTATTTACACCTACCTCGTTCCAGCAACGCTTATTTTATTGCGCAATCAGAACAATGATATCTGTCAGTTCATTTGTCTGGATTGCCACATTACCGATTTCATTTACAGTTGTAATGTTGACCCGTTCATAGTTTCCTGTCAACAGACTCTTGCTGTAGATGTATGCTGTCTTTCCTACATACTCTGTACCAAGGTTCATATGAATGCCTGCTGAATATGGCAACTTGATTGCCTTGACTGGACGCATATAGAATACCTTGAAGCCATCCTTCTCAGGAAGCTGCATCAGTTCTGAATCAAAATCATATTCTGTCATAACATCCTGAATATCAGGTGCATAAATACTGAATCCTACACCATTACCCAGATGTGCCATCAGATACAGATTACGTCCATAATACTTCTGTAAAAGTTCTGTTCTTAACTTCCTGTCTGACTTGCCAAGTGCTACATCTACATAAGGAAGACCTGCATCTGTTACAGAGTCTGCAAGTGGAGCCGGTTCCTGCGCAATTGTAGTCAATCTTGTTGAAGTTGTTGTTGTGGAATTATCTGATGTACTCTCTTCTGTTGAGGAATTTGTTTCGCCGCTTTCCTCTGTGGAAGGCTGTTCTGTACTTGACTCCGGCTTTCCTGCCGTGATTTCATCACAGTCACGTACTCTTAATACAGGAACAGATACATCACTGTCTCCTTCTGGATGTTTATAGAGGAAACCGACTGCGGTTACAGTTTTACCTTTTTCTACGATAGAAGCTAATGTATTCTTACCTGTTGTACCGGAGGTGATGTAACCATCAATGAAGATTGCTGCCTCATTTCCATTATCATCTGTGAGCCAGAATTCGGATACAGCATCACCGTCTTTCTCTACTGCGCTGACTTTACCGGTTACTTCTATCAGCTTACCACCATTCTTGTCATAGTCCATGGAATCAACAACTGACATATGTGTCGGTTTTATTGTTGCCAGATTCTTGTCATCTAAGATTTCGTAACTTACAACCTGTAATTCCTTATCTCCCTGGTATGCATCTACATAACCAACGACCCGAATCTTCGTTCCGTTCTTTACGCCTGCTGTTGCAAACGGGAATACTGTAATACTGCCGGTTGCATCCTGTACATAAATGGTATCAAAGAATGTTGTATTCTCATTTGCTGTACCATTTGCTACATAGCCTTCGATAGCAAATACATCACCCATTTCAGCTTTACGTACCTTTGCAATATCTGTTGCTTCGATTTCCACTTTCTTGGCATCCAGAATGTTATTGATAATCGTATAGTTTGCATATGGAAGAGAATCATTATTATCCAGCTCTGCCTTTACTTCAAAGTTGGACATGAATACGGAACCACCAACGAAGATCTCTCCGCCAAACTTTGTTTTCTGGGAAGCAAGAGCTACTACATTGCCTTTTTCTACATATACGGAGCTGTCTGCTTTCTCTCCAGAATCTGTCTTGCAGTCGATAGAATAAGTTGTATCAAATCCCTTGACCAGCCACTGGGCAGGATATACGCTGCCTGTTTCTTCTGTTGCATTGGTAATATCTACTGTACATCCACTATATGCAGAGTAGGTCTGTCCTTCCTTGAATCCCTTTAAGTAAGGGCTGGAAGTATTCACATTCTTATAGTAAAGTCTGTAAGCCTGTCCACCATTATTGACTTCATCATATGCTTCATCACTGTTCATACGGATTGTAGCTCCGATTGCCTCCAGAAGCTTATTCGTCTCTGTTGCTGTCTGTCCGCTTGTTGTATCCTGATAATCTGCCAGACCACATACAATGACAGTTCCGCCGTTCTCTACGTATTCCTTTACAGTCTCAAGGAAGGAATCTTCATAATGAGACACTTTATAATCTCCTGCATTTGCTGTACCTGTCTTCTTTGCAGGTGCTGATACAACCAGTATAGCTGCATCCTTTAATGTTTCTGCTGTAATTTCATCTTTTACGACTTTTGCCTTGACATTTTTATCAGCAGCGATTGAAATAAAGCTGTCAACGTTGTCTCCATAATAACCCGTAACATAATCGTTATAATGCGTACCATCAATTACTACATGAGATACCATACTGTTATCTACATAAGCCAGCTTCAATACGTCATTATATACTTTCTCCACGCCATTTAAAGATGCTTTTACAACAACATTCATCTCCATAGCGCCGACTTTATCATGTGTATAGCTGAAGGTATAAGTTGCAGTACCCTCTGAAGCTACCTTTGTCAGACCTTCTTTGTCAAGATCAACTGCTTTTACTGTTTTGTCGTCTACTGTAAATTCAATAGATTCAATATTTAATGCTGTCTTTTCATTATTATACAGATCAAGTGTCACATCCAGAGGCTCACCTGCAATTGGAAGTGCCTCATCTGTGGAAAGGGCATTGATACCTGCTGCCTCTACTTCACCTACCCATACCGGTGCAGTAACTGCAATATCTCCGTCTGCTTCTGTTACTTTAATATAATAGTAAGAATAAGAAGAAGGAACTTCAAAGTTCACGGCAGCTTCTGCTGTATCTACTGTCTTGGACGCAATGCTTAAACCACCGTTTACGATGACTTCTACCTTGCCAAGCTTGGCATCTGTCGGATCGGACAGTTCTACATTTAATTCTACAGTATCACCTACCATATCCTTATCAAGAATAGTACCCATGATATAGGAATCCAGTGTATAGTAGATGCTCAAATCATTATCTTCTGTTGCATAGACACGATAATTTCTCATCGCATCATAGATATTATCCTGTGTAAGACTATCTGCCAGAACAACGCTTCTTGCGGTATTGGCAGAACCCCACTTACCCTTGTGGTTATCCTGATTGTTAGTAGGAGCTACATGCCAGCCCTTATCCAATGCTCTTGTATAATATTCATAGGAAGGGAAATAACCGGAGCTTCCGATTGCACCTTCACCATTACCTACTTCAATTGTAGTGATCAGAACATCATTTGACTCTGAATAATAAGCAAAATCACTGAAATCACCGAAAGTCGTGCCTGGGTGGTTGAACTGGCTGATAGAATCAGGAGCAGTCTGTAATGTTGCATAGTAGTTCTGCAATGCTGTACTGTATGTTGCATATGCAGACTGTGTACGGCTCTGGAAACCATCTGTATTGAAAGTGTTCATATGACCAAGTCCGTTAGACCATGTCATTTCATAACCAAAAATACCTACGAAATCATCTGTTGTATATTTCTGTGCCAGTTCATGACCTTCTACCCACTCTGCACTCATAGAGCCATCGTTGATATTAGCCTGATCTGCGTTATCAAAGGAATTGGAATGGTCTGTTACTGCAAGGAAGTCCAGATTGTCTACCTTGGATGCGTACTGGAATGCCTCTTCACATGTACCTGCACCATCAGAATAGCTTGTGTGTGCATGAAGCTGTCCAAAGTAAATATTATACTTCTCATTTTCTCTTGCTGTAAAAGTCAGTGTCTTAACAGCACTGTCTTCATAACCTTCCTTCACTGCCTTTACTACCATTGTGCATGGAAGTTTGGTCAGACTGACAGGAGTTTCATATTTCTCCCAGTTGTATGTATCTGTTGTTTCTGTTGTTTCTTCTTTTTCGTCTGTATTCGTTTCTTCAGACTCTGTAGTCTGTTCTGTGTCTTTTGCTTCTTCTTTGACAAAAGCATAAAGAATCTGTGCATCCTGTGTTTCACAGGTCAATTTTACTTTGCTACCTGCTGCTACTGCGCCACCGTTTGGTGTTGCTTTTACGGTTGCGACCTTAGCCTGTGTATACTTGTAGTTCACTACAATACTGTCCTTGATACCATCCTTGGATGCATATACACGTACTGTACAGGGAAGTTCACTGATAACAGGTTTGCTGTCTGCACTGTATTCTTTGAATTCATCACCATTGAATGCATAATAAATTGTTGCATCCTTGGTACTTGTCTTCATGGTGATCTGTGTACCAACACCGGCTTCTCCAGCTTCCGGATCTACTGTTACATAACCACAGAAATCATCTGAAACCAGAGGATTAGCTGTAATCTTAATATCGTTGAAGTAGTTTGTTCCACCTGTACCGATTTCTTTACCATTAATAGAAGTGCTGTCTGTAACTCTCAGTCTTAAAGTGATCTTCTCTGCATTGTTAGCATCTTCTGGAAGTGAGATATGAATCTCATGCATCTTGCTGGCTGTCTGCAGGGAGAATGTACCATCTGTCAATTCTTTATTAATTTCTACAGGTGTTGCTACCCCATCAGGATATGATGTATAACTGCACTCTAAAGTACCCTTACCTGCTTTGCTAAAGTTCTTGCCATCTGTGCTGTATTCCAATACGAAATTCTTGGCGCCTGTGTTAGATCCCTTCATGAAGAAGGAAAGCTCCAGATTACCATACCGGGCACTGCTTGTCTCAATCTGATAATACTCATCTGCTGTCAGACCTTTGCTACCGATACTGTAGGTTGTACCACCTGTCTGTGAGCTGGTATTAGAGATCAATGGCTGATTGCCATTGGAAAGTGTCAGCTTAGTGTCCTTATCCAGATAATCATTCTCATCATATAAGTCACCGTATACTGTATTACCGTCAAAATTTGCAGAACCTGCAAAGGAAGCCATATTCAAGGTAATGGAATCATCAATTTCATAAGAACCTGACTTACCAGTCCTGTAATCACTGCTTACACCGTTCCTTAACTGATAGTTCTTATTATAAGCAGAACATGCTGCATAAACATCTACAACATCACCTGCCACTACACCTTCTGGATATGCTGCTGCCTTGAAGATGGTGGCATTGCCTGCTGCATCTGTAATTGTCGTAGAACCAGTTGCATTATATGCGCCAAGTGCTGCGTCCTTGATACAGACATATTCAGACATATAATCAGCACCAAGCTGTGCTGTAGTCACTTCCTGTGCCTCAATGGCATCTGCATTTCCAATGATATCTACTTTGGTCACATTGGTCAGTTCCGGTACACCGCTGTATACAGTTGCTGTACCTTCTACTGCAACAATATCGCCTGCCTTATACTGGCTGTAGTTCTTGTAATCATATACCAGATAACCGTAGATCTCATTGTCAATCACATCTTCCAATACGATGTTGATAAGATTATCCCCTGCCTTGGAAGCATATGCATATACGACCTGTCCAACTACTGTTGCTGTACCTTCCGTCATTGCTGCTGCATCTTTTACACTTACAGCACCTTCGATGGAAGCAATCAGTTCATCGCTGATCGGATCATATAAAGTCTCTTTATCATCTTCTGTGGTCTTGGTTACTGTAACATCATCAGCACTTGCAACACGAAGCTGAATACCATTATAATCGCCTACAACTGCATATACACTTACCTGATCTCCTTCTTTCACATCTGTCAGGGCAGGTATCTTATATACCTTAACGCTGTTGCCATCTGCATCTGTCAATGTCGTATTGCCACTGGTATTGATCTTGCCAATCTCCACATCCTTGATCAGGACTCTGGTAGATTCATATTTGCTGTCTGCTGCATAATCCTCCAATAATTCCTGGATCGTTACCTCTGTGGAAGGAAGCACAGTGCTGGAGGTTCCCTTTTTAATCTTCACAGTCTCTGCTGCTTTCAGTTCCTCAAGACCGTTATATATAGCTCTTGTTCCCTTCACAGTCAGGGTATCGCCTGCTTCGATATCTGTTGGTACTGCATCATAAAAAGCAACAATACCTGCTGTCTTGTCCTGTAAATATATATTTCTGCCATCTACAAAAGTAACAATACCCTTTACAGTCAGATCTGTCGTACCTACTTCTGCCTTTTTCGCCTCATCAATTGCGATTACATCTGAGCCTACACCTGAACGGACCCCCAGATATTTGAAGGTATCTACCTCATGTCCAGTCCATTCATCGAAGGAAAAAGTGGGTGCACTGCTTGTAACGGCATCGTTTCTGACTAACGTGCAATCCTTGAATGACTTATCTCCGTCTGTCCATACCTTTTTCTCACCAATGGTTCCCAATACATCGATCATTGTATCATTATGGAACAATACAATTGCATCATCACCATTGAAATTACATACACTGCTGGTTGCATCAGCAATCTCCAACAGATCTTCTACTGACCCTGAATTTGCCAGTACGAATACATCGCCTGCTGCAAGCGTAGTACCTTCTTTAAAGGTATAATTATTCTTTGCTTCTGCCTTGCCATTGTCATATAAGGAAACCTTATATTCACTCAGATCAATGTCTGAACCGGTTCCATTATAGATCTCAAGCGCTTTATTATTGGAAGAGCCTTCTACATATTCAGAGAAAAAGACACCCTCAGAAGCGGCCTTCTGCTCTTGCTGTTCTTCCTTTACTGTATAACTGAAAGATACCTTCTCGCTGTCTTCCAGACTGCCGTCCTTCATAACTGCAAAGGCAACGATTGTTGTATCTTCATTAATCTCTATTTCTTCCTTATAGGTCGTATAATTCTCACTGCCATTGGTGTTGTACATGATAACAGCGCCTTCTGTTTCAGTGCTTAATGCGACCTTGGTTCCTTTTGTTACTTCACCTGCTGCAACAGATGCTTTAACCTGTGCACAGGCTTCTTTTTCAACTTCTTCAGACTGTTCTGTTGTCTTCTCAGTTGTCTGTTCCTCAGATTCTTCTGTCTGAACCGTTGTCTGCTGTTTAGAATCTTCCTCATCAGCTGTAGTTGTTTGTTCTGTACTCTTTGTTTCGTTGTCTGAATCTTCTGCCTGACTCTGGGAGCTTTCCTGATTCTGGGAATCTTCTGCCTGACTTTGAGAGCTTTCCTCATTCCGGGAATCCTCTGCCTGGCTCTGAGAGCTTTCCTCATTCCGGGAATCTACCTCTCTGGATTCCTCCACAATTGTTTCTTCTGCATAAACTGTCGTTACTCCACTAAAACAAGAGCTTGCAACCATAATGGCAGCCAACAGTCCTGCAGTGAACTTGCGTCCACTTCTTCTCATTTACTTATACTCCTCCTCTGTTTAGGTTCGTGACCAGCCATTCCTCCTATAACCGATCACACCGCAGAATTCCTTCTATCTTCTGCGGTATCACATAGCAGCACAAAAGGCAGCGTAGTTCATAGACTTCGCTGCCTCTCTGCATTAATTACAGGCGCCAAAAGTCAATATGAATGTCTCCATATTTCATAACACTTTCTTGACTTTTCCCCTGTAAACACACTATGGGAATAATTATATACCTAAATGGTAAAGTTTGTCATCACAAACTCGTAAAGTTTACGTAAAAAATTTACCCAACTATTAATCTAAAATTTTTATACTGTTCCGGGTACAAGTACCAATACAGAAATGGTCTTTGGTGTTCCGTTAAATACACCAAGAACATTACCTACGGCATCTACGACACCCTCTACATAATCAATAGAACCATCTTCATTGACACTGACAAGCATGATCAATGCTTCACTGGTCACATTTTTAATACGTCCTGCCGAAGCAATCAGATTGCCCTGTGCATCTTTTGCAGTTGCTGCTGTCTTGACCGTTCCGCAATTTTCAAGCGCATTTTCAAAAATGTCAGAATATTATTTCATATTTTCACAATATGCACAAAAATTATTGTACATACCTCACATATGTCAATCCTTTTTGTGCATTCATGCTGTTATCCAACACCAACCGAGCAGATTACAGATTTTTCCTGATATTCTTTAAAGAATATCCTCCACATCCACGACTTTATACCCTTGCTCTATCAAGTCCCTGGCAAAGATTCCCTGTCCGGGGATAAGCTGCCCGGAAAATGTACCATCATAGATTTGCTTTACACCACAGGAAGGGCTTCTGGATTGCAAAACGGCACACTCTATCTCTTCCTCTGCAAGTTCTTTCAGAATGAGGCTGCTGCCCCGATGAAACTCTGCATCCCTGCTGATTCCATCCCTGTCTGTTGCAACACCATTGACCAGTTCTACAGGGGTTCTGGGTGTTGGCAGTCCTCCTGCGACTTCTGGACAGACTTCTATGACCTCTTTTCCCTCTAACCACTTATGAAGTTTCTCACTGTAATTATTGCCACCACTGTATTTACAATTGCGCCCCAACAAACACGCACTGACTACAACTTTTCCCATTTTAATTACTATTCCTTTCATGCCAGTTCTTCCGGTACAAAGGTATCTTTCTCGCATACCAGGTAAATATTCTGATTCATTCTCTTTTCAAAGTAATGCATTAACTCAATGTTGGAATCCCATTTATCTTGTGGGTAGGAACCATATCTTCTCTTTACATCGTTCATTCTCTCTTCAATATCGAGGACTCCATCTGCTCCCGCCAGGCTGTCGCATAATTGAATCAGCAGGTCATATTCATCATATACAGTTTCAACCAGTTTGGTTTTTATAAGTGTCAGTTCTTCTTGTGAAACGTCAAATTTTCCTATATATTCATCTACAGTGTGATTGTTGAACGAATGTGTCAGACAGATTTTGGCTACTTCATCATAACCTAATGATTTCATATATGTATAACCATCTGAAACATGTCCCAGGTGTCTCGTTCCAAACTTTCTGCCTATATCATGCAATAATCCTAATATATAGGCTTTCTCAGAATCCATATCTCCACATGCACTGGCAATCTTCTCTGCACAATGCGCTGCTGTCAGGCAATGTCTTCCCCAGGGTCCAGGGTTACATGCTAACCCATCCCTGACCAATGCAATAGCTTCTTCTCTTGTCGGCAACATATCGTATTCCTTTCCTTACATTAAAAATATGTACTAAACGGACTCTTTACATACATCTACCCATTCTGTATATGGTGTGTATTTCTCCATTTCTTCTATTGTCAATTCAATGGCACTATTACTGCTTCCGCAGGCTGGAAATACCGTATTATACCAGCATTTTTGCTTTTTTCCCAAAATATGTCTTGTATTTATGATTGTCTATTTTCATATCACCTGCTGTTACGATCAGAATCGGTTGATCCTCCACCATAAAGGACAATGTCTTGGCAATGCGTCCCGGCTCGCAATGGAGTGCCTGTGCTGCCAGCTCTACGGTAGCGCTTGACACATCAAATTCCATGATACGATCCTCTATCCCAAATTGCTGCATATATTTTCTTACATTTTCAATTGCCATTTTAATAACCATACCTTTCGTACAAATTTATGTCTGCGCCCATTATAGCCTATATTTTATTCCTGCACAATCATAGCTGTCATAACTTTTCCCGAATTTGACAAGATATAGGCAAAATTCTATAATGTGTGTAACTATTCAGAGCCATGCAGACTGAGGTAAAATATGCTTGTTCAAAATATATTTGACTCAACTTATATGGCAATGTACCCCAATAAGCGGAATGCTATAAAACAGAGATTTTGCGCATGGAGTTGTAAATAGTTACATTGTTCAGCAATGTAACTCATAATTCCAGGAAAGGATAACCTATGTTACATCATCGAAAAATATTTGCTTTACTTATGATAACACTTCTGCTGTCAGGCTGCGCTTCTTCATCGCCTGTATCAGAGGTTGTATCCTTTGATGAATTCACTGACATTGAGTCTGAGAGCACTCCGGCGGCTTCCAACACGCCCATAGCTTCGGACAGACTCTCTATCACGGAAACACCAGACGGTTTTACTGTAACAGAAATGCCGGAAGAAGAAAGTACCCCCGCCTTTCAGGAATATGATGTCACCCTTATGGCTGTGGGGGATGATCTGATTCATATGGGTGTTGTCTATACTGGCAAACAAAATGATGGTTCTTTCGATTTCTCTTTTCTGTTTCAGGGAATTACAGATTTTCTAAATAAAGCAGATGTGAAGATCATCAATCAGGAAACGATCATGGCTGGCAATCAGCTTGGCTTTCATGGATTCCCGCATTTTAATTCTCCTACGGAAGTGGGGGATGCCATTGCCAACGCAGGATTTAATGTAGTCCTGCAGGCAACAAACCATTCTGCCGATCAGGGCATTGATGGAATTGACAGCTGTGTCAGTTTCTGGAGAAGTCATCCTGAAGTTCTCCTGACAGGATTGCATGAGCCTGATAACCGAACGATTCCTACCCTTACTATAAAAGATGTTACCTTTGCTATCCTGAACTATACCTACGGACCTAACTACGAGATCGTATCCAATAAACTGGCTTCCCGCATGGAGCTTCTATGCGCACGTAATGAACAGACCGGAGCCATGGACTATACCACGATCAATCCTCAGGTTCTGGAAGACATCAAAACAGCAAAGGAACTGGCAGATATCGTAGTGGTATGTCCTCACTGGGGAACTGAATATCAGACCTCCCCTTCCTCTTATCAGCAGAAATTTGCCAGACAAATGACAGAAACGGGAGCTGACTTAATCATTGGCGCCCATCCACACGTAGTACAGCCAATTGAACAGATTCAGACTGACAATGGCAACAGCTCCATCTGCTACTACTCCCTTGGCAACTACGTATCGACACAGCAAAACGGCAGAAGTATGCTGGAGGGTATGGCATGGGTCACCTATCATGTAGATCAGGACGGCATCTCACTTCGTCAAGATAAGACGGGCGTTATCCCTCTGGTATGCCACTATACCAGCAGTCCTGTCCGTATTCAGAATATCTATCCTTTGGAGGATTATACGCAGGAGCTGGCTTCCAGTCATGGTATCATCTCCTATGGCGGTATCTCCTTCTCTCTAAGTGACTTACAGCAGTGGAGTGCTGAAACCTTTGGAGACTGGGTATTAACCAAAGACGCTGCACTCTCCGATTAGAGGGTACAGCGTCTTTGTATTTTATATACTAATCTATTACATTCTTCACACCAATAAAAGTACTGTCATAATATATGTCGCTGACTATAGTACCCTTTCTTGAATTGGCTTCATGTACAATCTGACCATTCCCGATATAGATTCCTACATGGGTGCACTTGGAACCGTTTGAAGAATAGCATACGATATCTCCCGGCTGAATCTCGGATACGCTGATGCTTCTGCCGTTTCCGCCCCACTGTCCCTGCGGTGTACGGCTCAGCGAATAACCGAACTCCGCATAGATATAGCTGGTAAAGCCGGAGCAGTCCGTACCTGATGTCAGGCTTCTTCCGCCATGCACATAGGGTGTTCCGAGGTATTGCATCGCATATTGTACAATAGCACTCCGAAGCTCTGTATTTGTTGTATAATTTGTAGCAGGAGGTGTCACAACTACCGTGGTATTCTCAGGGGCTGTCTGTTCTGTCTGGGCAGCTCTCTGTTGTAACTCCTGCAGCGCTGCCTGTTCAGCCTGTTCCTCTGCTATGGATTTCGCATAGATAAACTCCTCCTCCACAGTAATGAACTCGCTGGCAACATATCCTTCTGTGTTCTCTGTATAGCGGATTTTCGTCCATTCCTCACCATACTCTATAATCTGCGCCTTTTCCCCATGATCAATATAACCGATTCGGGATGCTGATGTATCCGGCTCCTGCCGTACATTCAGACGGTCTGCCTGTACTACTGCATAATGGGTCACGTAATTGTCTATTACCTCTGCCGCTGCGTCTCCATAGATGAAGAACTCTGCCTTAATATAGCCTTCCACTTCACCTGATATGACCTGGAACCAGTCTCCGTCACTCTCCGTTGTGATGCTCTGCACCTGGGCTACAGAGCCATCGTACATCTTTCCTACGATTTCACCCTCTGTATTCGGTGTACTTCTGACGTTTACATAATTATTGACATCTGCTATTGCAAGATTACTGTACTCATTGTCAGTCTCGCCATGTGCCACATCACCTGCCACTTCTGCCTCCTGTGACTGACGCTGCTCCTGCGCATAGCTCTCAAGCTCTGCTGCATCACTGTCTATGATGTCCTGTGCAATCTCTGCTTCTCCGGCTGCCAGACTCACTGTCTGTGCCTCTTTCTCCAGAGCTATCTCATCATTTAACTGCGCTACACCCGCTGTATAGCTTATCTGTTGTTCATCTGTCTGCTGTTCCTCCTGTGCCACTGTCATATCCTGCTCCTGTGAACGAGCCACCAGCCCCATATCACAGGTCAGTGCCAGCAAAAGACAGGGAAACACTGTATATAATAATTTCGCTTTCATCCTGACTTATTTTAAATCCTTTATTTTTCTATCTGTGTAATCTAAAATACACTATACCACTACTATAACGGATTTTAAAGAAAATGACAACGATAAAAGCCGGCAGCTAAAAAGCTGCCGGCCTCTCCTGTTTAGTCAAAATCAAATTTGGTGAATCTCTTCGCCATTGCACGGTAACGGAATCTTACCATTTCGTTCTTCTCCAATACATCCTGCTCATTGCCGGTGTACTGACAACGCATGCAATAGAATTCATCCTTTTCCTTATCATAGAACATATCAATATCCAGGTCTCTCATAAAGCAAGAGGGACATCTATAGTTTAATTTGCCTTTTCTACCTTGAGACATGTTGCAAATACCTCCTTATTTTTAAGAGTTGTTGTATAACCTAATGTTAACATTGGTGAGAATGCATAGCCTTCTTTTACATAGCCTGTGAAGTTCTTGCCTTCTGCTGTTAAGGATACCTTGGTATCTACAGGAGGAATTACTGCATATACTTCTTTTGCTCCGGCTACTTCTGCTTCTCTGCACTTGTAAGCATATTCGATTTCCTTAGTCTCTGTATTGCCTACGCACTTGAGAGTGATACCATTCATATTCTCAGAATATTCTGTTGTACCATAGCATGCAACCATATACTCATTAATGGTAACTTCTGCATCAGGATTGCTCATTTCCAGAATATTTCTTTCAATCTTGATCTCCTGGCTGCCTTCTACGAAGTATATCTTGGTCTGTAACTTCACTGTCAGGTCATAGAATTCGATATCTACAGGATCAAGTGTCAGGATACGTGTCTTGCCCACACCGTTCTCGTTCTCAACTTCTGAGAAGTGAGCCTTGGTACGGCATAAGCACAGGTCAACTTCTTCGCCATTGTAGCATACCTTTGCACTACGGACAGTACCTTCACCAGCATAATGTGTGAAGTAACCGGCTCTGTACTTCTCCTGAATCAGGAAAGGATAGGAAGCATCCCATACATGGTCTGTGCCGATACCTGTCTTCCACTCAAGCTTGGCAGCATAAGGACGAAGGTCAACGATAGCACCGCCCTGATCCATATTGACACATGCACGCATGAATGGATCGCAGTACCAGAATAACTGCTTGTCTGATCCGTATAAAATATCTCTCCAAAGAGCACATTCAGGCTCTGTGTAGATCTTCTTATTAACGCCCTTCTTCTCTCTGTAGTAATCAGCGAACTCGGACATTGTCATATCAACGAGCTTGCCTTCCTTCTTGAGCTTACCATAATATTCGCAGCCTTCTTCATAAGACTTGAGCAGTAACTCATAAGGAGCTTCCCAACGTCCCATCTTATTCATCCAGCCTGGTCCAACGAACATCATGTTATATGCATAACCGTTGTTGTACTTCTCCAGATCTCTGTACTGGTCGATCAGGTTATAGAGATATGGGAAATCCCATGTCTTGGAATCATAGATCATGCCACGAAGTACGTTCTGTGGATGTGTACCAAAGTTAGAGCCGTTACCATCATAGCATGCGATCAGGTCTCTTGACAGATGAGGGATTGCTACAATACCTGAATCTTCTGCTTCATTGGCAGCAGGTGCATGTGTATTCTGCTTGGAAGGAATCCATGGAGCCCATGGACCGCCATCCATAAAGGTATACCATGAGTTGTTACAGGTATGATAAGCCTTAGGGCCTTCCTCCCAGCATGTAGCAACTGCACATTTTACCATAGGATATTTACTCTTAATATAGTTAGTCAGATCAGCATCCATATAGTAGGAACCTGTTGATTCCGGATAGAAGCCGAATCTTTCATGGAATTTGCCGAATACATCATCCACGATAGACATCTTGTCTTCCATGGAGAACATCCAGATACAGAAATCCTTGGTCTTATACTTCTCACGGAACTCTGTACAAGGAAGACCTAATAAAGTAAGGGCAATCTCATCACCATACTTCTCATGATGTTCCTTAGCGATTTCTACAGCTTCATCATTGAAAAGGCTGGCATAGGTCATCTGGATCGTTGTCTTGAGACCGTTCTTATGTGCACATTCCTGCTGTGTCTTGAAAATATCAAGACTTTCTGTTAAGAGTGCCTTTCTTCCAATGTCCTCTGTTTTGCCGTGTCCGGTTACCTTCTCTGCATACTCAGGAACCATCTCCGGACGATGAATAATGTTTACTACAAATTTATCCACTGTTCTACCTCCTTTTATGTAGTGCCGCTGTTGCGGCGTTGATTACTTCTTCTATATTTTAAAGAGCATCAGATGCCCTTAAAATCAAATTCCAGTTTAAGCGGTCTGGTCACATCAATCAGATATTCCTCATGAGTCCTTGCTCCCCAGCTGTCATCACCGGCTACACCCATCTGCTGTAAGGCAACTCTGACTACTGTATAGTAGACAGGCGGCAGTTCATAGCTGTGCATTGCATTCTCCAGCTCATGTGGTGTATAGGGAAGTGCACTAAAGCTCAATTCCTTACCGCTAAATTCCATACCTCTGCCAAGATTATCCGTGACACTTGCACGTCTTACATGGGTATGATTGCCACATTCCTGCGGAACCAGGTACTGTGCGATATTATCAGCAACCTTATTGTGATGGATGCCAAGCTTACCGCCTCTTTCACGGTCACAGTAAGTCTCTGCCGGTCCATATCCATACCAGGTCAGGTTCTCATAATCTGCATCAAACTTAAATAACATACCAAATTCAGGCATATCATGTATTCCCTTTGGTGGATTATAGCTTAACGCTGTGTGTACAGTGCCGTCTCCTGTAACAGTGTATGCCACTTCACAGGATGACTCAGGTGTTGTCGGCAGATAATATGTGTAAGTTACTGTTACCTTATCTGCATCCTGCACAATCACCGGATTTGGCTCCTTAGAACCAGGTATACCGTTTAGCTGATACATACTTGCCAGCTTCCACTGTGCATAACGGAAAGACATCTGATTGCCGTTATCATTATCTGTCGGTGCTCTCCAGAAGTTAGGCTTCGGGATAGCCTTGATCATTTCTCTGCCTCCATATACGTAGGAAACCAGTCCTTTTCCACCTTTATCAAAGAGCACTTCAAAATGTTCACCCTTAATACCTAAGTTGTAAGTACCATCTGTAACCTTCATATAGGACGGGGCTTTTCTCTGCTGGGGTGCTTCTATCTCGTAGATACCCTGTCCGAAAGCTACCTCATGACCACGCTGTGCCCAGAGTGTATCTTCCTTTAATACAAAGGAAACTGTTACAACATATTCTCCGGCATCTGTTGCCATCCAGGGTTCTTCCTTGCTCCATGGTGTCAGATATCTCCAACGTGGAAGCTGATAAGTCTGCTGACTCAACGGTTCTACTCCGATATCCACCTTTGTATCTGCAATCTGCCTGCCCTCAAGTGTCAGACTGATCTTACAATCGTACACATCTGTATTTGTGAAAAGATTCTTATTGATAACAGTAAACTGGTCATCCTGAATCTGGATTGAGATATTCTGATAGTTGAATTTCACTTCCTGCATCTTCGGAGAAGGCATACGCTCACCGCCGTAAGCAATACCATTTCCACTGAAATTATAATCGCAGGGACGATCATCAAAATCACCGCCATATCCCAGTACTTCCTTACCGTATCTGTCCTTATGATAGATAGACTGGTCAATGTAATCCCAGATAAAGCCACCCTGGAATAAAGGTTCTTCATCCGTCAGGTCTGTGTATTTATGCATACCACCGCAGGAATTACCCATAGCATGTGTATATTCACACAGAAGATATGGCTTGCTTCTGTCTTTTTGCAGGAAATCCTTCACATATGCAGCACTTGGATACATACGGCTCTCCATATCAGAAGTATCATTATATCTGCGGTCATTGCATACGCCTTCATAATGTACCAGTCTTGTATCATCTAATGCATGGAAAAGCCTGGACATTTCATAGATAACAGAACCACCAAAGGATTCATTACCGCAGGACCAGATGATGATGCTTGGATGATTCTTGTCTCTCTGATACATGGAATTTACACGGTCAAGCAGTAAATCCTTCCATTCCTGTCTGTCACCGGGTAATGCTTTCTCGATAGGCCACACACCTCTGCCTACCATATCCCACATACCATGTGTTTCCATGTTACACTCGTCGATCAGATACAGTCCATATTCATCACAAAGGGCATATAATGCTGAATCATTCGGATAATGGCTGGTTCTGATAGCATTGATATTGTTGCGCTTCATTGTAACAATATCCCGTAAAAGCTCATCATGATTCGGCACACGACCTCTTCTGGAACTGAATTCATGACGGTCGACGCCCTTGAAGACAATACGCTTGCCATTGAGCTTCATGATACCATCTTCAATGGCAAATCTGCGAAATCCCACTCTCTGGGGAATCAATTCCTGCAACTGCTCCTGATCATCTGTCACCTGAATCATCAGATTGTACAGATTGGGCTGTTCTGCACTCCATAAAGCAGGCTGTTCTATTGTCAGCTCTACAACAGTGCTTTGTCCGTCCTTAATCTCTACCTCTGTTCTCGCTGCTTCCTCACCCTGTCTGGTAAGAATCAGTTCAGCCTTGCCATGACCGATTGCTTCCAGTACGATCTCCAGATTACCTCTGTCGTAAGTATCGTTTAATATCGTCTTGATTCTGATATCACTGACATGTGTGTCAGGAATGCTGTACAGATACACATCCCTGAAGATACCTGAGAAGCGGAAGAAATCCTGATCCTCACACCAACTGCCGGATGTCCACTTAAATACCTGAACAGCCAGCTTGTTCTCTCCCTCTTTCAGATAAGAGGTCAACTCGAACTCGGAAGGAGTAAAAGTGTCTTCACTGTAGCCTACATAGCTGCCATTACACCAGAGTGCAAATCCACTCTCTACACCCTGAAAAGACACAAAAAGCCTTTTGCCCTGCATGTTTTCAGGAACTGTGAAATATTTCACATAGCTTGCAACAGGATTGAACTGTGTAGGAATCTCCCCCGGTTCAATCGCCTCATGTCCATCCCAGGGATACTGCACATTCACATACTGAGGCTTGTCGTAGCCCTCCATCTGAATATGTGCCGGAACACGAATGTCTTCCCAGCCCTTACAGTCAAAGTCCTCTGCTTCAAATCCAGCTGGTGCTTCTGCAAGATTTCTGGCATACTGGAATTTCCATAAGCCGTTCAGATTCTGTCGGAAACTTTCATTCTTTTCTGCCAGTTCTCTATGATTTTTATAATAATGATGATCCGAATGTGCCTTTACGCGATTTTGTGCAAAAAAAGCCGGATCTTTAATTTTACCGTAGTCAAATTTCATTTCGTACCATACCCCCAATTATGCTTTGAGGTCTTATAATCACTACTTTCCTAACTGATCTGATTATAACACCCATACCCAGTTCATTGTTTCTATATACACTTGTAAAATGTGCATTTTCAACCATTACATATCCTTTTTGTGCTACCATCCCTTTAGGGCAGATATCCTGTATTCCTGCAGCTTCCCTTCGTGGTTGTCCGGCCTCTTCTTCCACTGATAAGGCGATGTGCCTATAATCTTACGGAAATTGCGGTTAAACGTAGACTGTGTGATAAATCCCACCTTCTCAGCTACCTCTTCCATGCTGATATCCGTTTTATCAATCAGCTCGCATGCTTTCTTCACCCGGGCGAAGTTCACATACTCGATAGGAGTCATATTCATTTTCTCCTGGAAAATACGCCTGAAATGTGTCTCGCTCATATGACACTGCTGCGCCAGATCGGCAATCTTGAAGTCATCCTGATAATGCTGCTCTACATAGTCAATGGCATTTTCCAGCTGAAGCCCGCTTGCCTTGATATTGCTGTTCACGCTGCTTTTTCCATTGAAACGCGCGATTTCATGAAGCAGGGCATATGCCATTCCCTTTACGCATTCCTGATGATACTGCTCCTTGTTCTCCATTTCTTCAAAAATCGTTCTGACCAGTGTTACCAGTATAGGATTATCTTCCGCCTTGATAAAAAAGGCATTTCTATTGATTGCTTCTATAAGCTCTCTGGTCTCTGGTGCATTCTTTCTGCCACTGATCCCGATAATCTCCTCCGGGTCCAGATACAGATATTCCCAGAAAGCCGGAACTCCCTGGTCACTTCTGGTCACATGAAGGAAATTCGCCGGAATGCAGGATATCATTCCCGGTGCAAACCGGTAGAAATCCTCTTCCAGTACCAGATCTCCTTCCCCATAATGGCATAATCCTATCTCCAGAAGGTTATGAAAATGCTGATTATCAATATTCTCCCCATAGACCTGAATCCATTTATTGCCCATGAGCGCCAATACAGGCTCATCCTGTGGCAATTCATAGAATCTGAATTCTGCCGGCTGCTTTTTCTTTTTTGCCATAGTAATCCTCATTTCCCACACATGTATTTATCGTGTGGATTCCCTGTACACTACTTCATAACCTGATAAGTTCCTGCCCTTGACTTCCTTGCCATTGATAAAGTCCAGCAATACGGAGCACGTAAGTGTTCCCAATGCCCTGTCATCAAAAATCAGCGAAGTAACTGCCGGTTCATGATTCCGCAGTAACGTACTGTCATAGAAGGAGGCCACCTTCATCTGTTCCGGTACTTTAACATGTTCTTTATCTAATATCTGTAATACAATAGAGCAGATCATATCATCCATACAGACAATACACTGTGTTCCCCTTCTAACCAGATTATGCACTACCTGCTCTATCTGCTCAGGTGTAATACAGTCGTCATAAATAAGATTTTCTTCCAGAGGAAGCTTCATATTGCGAAAAGCATCCTTATACCCCTGCAGTCTCGTTCTGTTGACTACATAATCATGGCTGCCTCCTATCAGTCCGATCCGGTTCATCCCCTTCTCAAGAATCCCCATGACCAGCTCGCAGCAGGCTGCCTTATGGTCATTGTCTACCTGCAGGATATCCTCATCCTTGCTGGTTCCCATCAGCACAAAGGGAATCTGCTGTTCCTTTAAGAAAAGCGCAGCCCTGTCCTTCACCACAGAACGGCTCAATATGACACCATCTACTTTATGATTGGCAGCCATGCGTTCCAGATTGGTCAAATGGCTGCCTAACGTTGTTACAAGCATCACATCATAATCCTGTCTGGAAGCCTCCTCACAGATGCCCTGCATACTGTTCTGGAAGAAAGGCATATCCACAAGATTACAGTCGCCTGGAATCACCAGAGCAATGTTATAAGTCTTCTGCTGCGCTAACCCCTTGGCAATTACATTCGGCTTATAATCATTCTGCTCTATGTATTCCAGTACTCTGGCTCTGGTCTCCTCACTAATGCGTCCCTTGCCTGATATCGCCCGTGACACCGTAGTTTTGGAGACTGAAAGAGCCTCTGCTACATCTGCTATTGTGATTTTCCTGTTGTCCGCTCTGTCATTGTGGAATATCTCCATTGTCTTTTTCCATGCCTTTCAGTAACCTGACTGTAATCATTTGTGAAGTAATTATCAATTACGCTCATCAAGAGCGTTTATAAATCTGTCAAATGCTGCTGCGCCTTCTGCGTTACGCTTATATACACCGGCATGCTCTAATACCTTACCAAATACAATACCGACTTCCTTCTGCAGAATGTCCATAATAGTATCTTCATTTACCTGACCTGCATATTTAGGAAGGAATTCGTCTACCCAGTCTGCATGCTTCTCAAGCACTTCATCCTTGCGGATATCTTCGCCTGCAACAATCGCCCTGGCAAGCTGTTCCAGCTCCCCCTTGAGACGGGAAGGAAGTACGGCAAGTCCCATGACTTCGATCAGACCGATATTCTCTTTCTTGATGTGATGAAGCTCTGCATGGGGATGATATACACCCAGAGGATGTTCCTCGGTTGTAATGTTGTTGCGAAGTACCAGATCAAGCTCATAATTATCACCGCGCTTTCTGGCAATCGGTGTAATGGTATTATGAGGTTCTCCATCTGTCTCAGCATAGATAAATGCCGCCTCATCTGTATAACCACGCCATTTTGCAAGAATTACATCCGCAAGCTCAATGATTCTGTGGTAATCCTTGTGAGACAGTCTGATCACTGACATAGGCCACTTAACGATACCTGACTGGATATCTTCATAGCCTTTTACAGTAAAGGTTCTCTCTACCGGTGCTTTTGCCATGGCAAATTCATAGTTTCCACCCTGGAAATGGTCATGGCTGAGGATAGAACCGCCAACAATAGGCAGATCTGCATTGGAACCTACGAAATAATGAGGGAACTGCTCTACAAAAGAAAACAGCTTCTCAAAGGTCTTATGCTCGATCTTCATTGGAATATGCTGGCTGTTAAATACGATGCAGTGCTCATTGTAATATACATAAGGAGAATACTGGAATCCCCACTTCATACCGCATATTTCAATAGGAATGATTCTGTGATTCTGTCTTGCAGGATGGTTTACTCTGCCTGCATAGCCTTCATTCTCGATACAAAGCTGGCATTTGGGATAGCCGCTCTGTTTTGCAAGCTTGGCTGCTGCAATTGCCTTTGGATCTTTCTCAGGCTTGGACAGATTAATGGTAATATCCATTTCTCCATACTCTGTATCAGCCTTCCACTTCATATCCTTCCTGATACGGTATCTTCTGATATAATCTGTATTCTGGCTGAATGCATAATACCAGTCTGTTGCTGCCTTGGCGCCTTTTTCCTCATATAATCTGCGGAATGTATAGATAACATCTGATGGTCTTGGTACTAGGCTTCCCATAATCTTAGTATCAAATAAATCTCTGTATACAACGCCCTCGCCTTTTAATAAGCCTTTTTCCTGCGCATAATCCAGCATTTCCTTCAAAGTCTCTTCCAGCGGGAATGTGGTCACATCCTCTACTCTGGTGAAATTCTCAGGAGTAAATTCCCTATCATATTCTTCCAGCTCGAATAATTCCAGCAATTTGTTTACTGTATAAATAATGTCTGCTTCATCTACCAGTCCACTGGATACCCCATAACGGACAAGGTCTGTAATATTCTGTGTAATCATGGCGTAATTCCTGCCTTTCTTCTATTCCTTTTCAAAGTCTCTGTAGTTTTATTACAGTACGGATGGGCCATCACCAATCTCTACTACATAGAAATCTGCTGCATAACCAATCTTCTCTTTGTATACCTTGCCTACATTCTCAATGAAAGCAGGTACTGCTTCTTCTTTTACAATGCTGACTGCACAGCCGCCAAAGCCTGCACCGGTCATACGTGCACCGATTACGCCCTGCTGCTTTAATGCTTCTGCTACCAGTGTATCAAGCTCGATACCTGTTACTTCATAGTCATCACGCAGAGAGTCATGGGAAGCAATCATAAGCTTGCCAAACAGCTCCAGGTCATTATCCTTTAATGCCTTAACTGCCTTGATAGTCCTCTGGTTCTCGTATACAGCATGCTTAGCCCTCTTAATCTTTACAGGATCACCGATGAGTTCCTTATTTGCTTCAAATTCCTCTTCTGTCAGCTCACCAAGAGACTTGATGGAGAGCTTTGTCTGTAATGCTGCAAGTGCTGCTTCACACTCACTTCTTCTTTCGTTGTACTTGGAATCACCCAGACCACGCTTCTTATTGGTGTTAAGAATAACAATCTTGGCACCCTTTAATACGATAGGTGCATATTCATAGGAAAGGTCAGCAGTATCCAGGAAGATTGCACAGTCCTTCTTACCCATGGCAATTGCAAACTGATCCATAATACCGCAGTTTACGCCATTGTACTGGTTCTCTGAGAACTGTCCGATCAGTGCCAGATCCTGATTGGTCACATCAAATCCGAATAACTCCTTCAGGATAAAGCCTGTCAGGACTTCGATGGATGCTGATGAAGAAAGACCTGAACCATTTGGAATATTGCCAAAATACAGAATATCCAGTCCCTTATCTACTTTATAGCCCTTCTTGCCAAAAGCCCATACGATTCCCTTTGGATAATTTCTCCAGTCTCCATCTTTCTTAGTCTCGATATCAGCAAGTCTGCTCTCACCTACTCCATCTTCTTCAAAGTTCATGGAGAAAAGGCATAACTTGTCATCATCACGAAGTCTTGCAACTGCATATGTACCGATTGTCAGTGCGCAGGGAAATACGTGTCCACCATTATAATCTGTGTGCTCACCGATCAGGTTCACACGGCCTGGTGCGAAATAAACGCCAGCTCCCTTGGAATCTCCAAATACTTCTTCAAATTTCTTTAACAGTTCCTGTTTCATTTTCGTTCCTCCAATTTGTTTTATAGTTTTATGTTAGTTTAAAATTAATCTCTTACTTCGGCTGATAGTCTCTGATGACCTTCAGTGATGGAAGTGCATTGCCTTCATAATCAAAGAGTGCCTGATTCGCCCATTCATTACCACATGGACCTGCTTCCTTGATATATTCCAGTGACTCCGGTGTTGCCCAGCCGCTTCCTGCAACAGGCAGCCATGCCGGCTCCCAATAGAAGAAACCACGTCCTCTGTTCTCCGGGACCTGCTCCAATACCTCCAGAAAAGCCTTTAGGAATTCGCACTGTCCTTCCTTCGTCATAGGGAAAGGTACTTTCTCACATAAAGCAGGCTTGGTCGCCATGCCTTTTCTATCCTCCCGCGCCAGCTTCTCATAAGCTGCATAATCCTCCACTGTATAACCCATGGATACTTCTGCAATCACAAGATCCTTGCCGTAACGCACTGCGATATCGTTCATGTTATTTTTCAGAGCGTTCAGATCCCCATGCCAGAATGGATAGTAGGATAAACCAATGATATCGAAATCTTCCCCTCGCTTCGTATAGTTATCGAACCATTCCCGATAAAGGGCATTGTTACCACCATTATCCAGGTGAATCATGATCTTCGTCTCAGGGCTTGTCTCTCTCACTGCACGGATACCCGCACTGACGAAACGGGCTATGTTATCATAATTAGGCACCTGTCCTTCCGGCCAGAGAAGACCATTAGACAGTTCGTTACCAACCTGTACCATATCAGGACGTACACCCTCTGCAATGAATTTGCGCATATTCTCTTTGGTAAAATCATATACAGCCTGTTCCAGCTGTTCTGCATTGTAGCCGACCCATGCCTTGGGCTTGCGCTGTTTGCCCGGATCAGCCCAGAAGTCACTGTAATGGAAATCCAGCAGGAATTTCATGCCTGCTGCCTTGACACGCTTTGCCATACGGAGTGTTACTTCATAATCAGTGTTACCTGCCCCATAGGGCTTACCATCCTCTGATCTGGGATCATTCCACAGTCTGAGCCTGATATAATTGGAACCATATTTCTTCAATATCTCCAGCAAATCTCCCTGCTTGCCTTCATCATAAAAGACTGCACCTAACTGCTCAATCTCGTCCATTGATGATACATCCATGCCCTTGATATATTCTAACATCCTGTTACCTGTACCTTTCTGTCGGTTATATCTAAATATTTTCATGCGCAACCGTTTGCGCTTTGTTAAATTTATCATAGCAAGTCACATGGCATCCGTCAATAGATTTTTTATGCAAAAAACATGGACTTATCGTTCAAAAAAAGCCCTCTGCCATATGACAAAGGACCTTTCTCTTATTTCTCAATCGCCTGATTCAGATTATCTTCTATTTTATCTAATATGTGTTCCAACGTCTCCAGTTCTTCACTGGTCATACCGGCTTTCATAATTTCGTCCGTCATCTGGAATATCTCCAGCACCCTATCTGCCTTTCTGTTCCAGAAGTTCTTCATGGTCGCCTCTTTCCATGATCTCACCCTTTTCCAATACCATGATTGCATTGGAGTTTCTGACCGTAGAGAGTCTGTGGGCAATGACAAATACCGTTCTGCCCTCCATGATTCCATCCATTCCCTTCTCAATGAGCCGCTCTGTTCTTGTATCAATAGAGCTTGTTGCTTCATCCAGAATCAGTACAGGCGGCTTGGCAATCGCAGCTCTTGCAATTGCGATCAACTGCTGCTGCCCCTGTGAGAGATTGCTGCCATCCCCATATAACATGGTATCATATATTGAAATGGTCAATATTGGAAAAAGAATAGGACTGATCTGCATTGGTTACACCATAGTCGATCAGATCTGCCATCAACATTCGGCTGTGTCAAGTCTTATTATCCTTCCTGTCTCTGCCATGACTCTGTGTGAGATAGAGATAACAGTTCTGTTCTCGCTGACTCTCTTCAAAGCCTGCAAGACTGCCCTCTCCGTATCAGCATCCAGATTTGCCGTGATCTCATCGAGCAGTAATAACTTCGGTTCTGCTGCTGCCGCACGGGCAATGGATAACAGCTGCCATTGTCCCTGAGAAAAGAGTTCCGGCGTACATATCGTATCGTAGCCATGCTCCAGATTCATAATGGTATCATGTAACCCTGTCAGTTTCGCTGCCTTTATTACCTGCTCCATGGTTATTGCATCATCATAAAGTGTGATCTGCTCTTTCACAGTTCCAGGAACCATATGAAATGACTGCTCTACATAGCCAAAAAGCCTGCGGCGCTCATTGGCTGAAATATCTGCTGTCTTTTTCCCCTGTATCAGAATCTCGCCTTTTACCGGTTCATACAGTCCAAGAAGCAGCTTGAATATCGTGCTCTTGCCGGCGCCGGTCCTGCCGGAGAGTGTCACCTGTTCTCCCTCCTGTACCTGAATATTGAGATGTTCCAGCACCATATGATCGTCATAGCCAAATGTGACATCCTTTAACTCTACAAAAGGCATATTCTGTGTGTACGTTCCCTCTGACCGGGATTCATTGTTCCTAACCTCAGGCAGAGTCAGAAATTCATTGATTCTGCTGACACCTGCAATGGCTGACTGAATGGTCTGGATCTCCATACCAAGGCTTTCGATAGGTGTAAATATCTGTGAAATATAGTTAATAACTGCCACTGCGGTTCCCGCTGACATACCAAACAGTACAAGCACCTGCTGATTGCCGGAGGCTGAGAACAGCATGACTACAGCTACTACGATGGCATTCAGGATCAGAATGACCGGTGAGTATACCGCATCGTAGAAGTTCGTCTTTTCCATTGCCTGATAGCTCTCTTCGATATACTGGTCATATCGCTTCTCCATATACGCTTCCTTACCAAGGCTGTGAATGGTACGGATATTGTGCAATGTCTGTGGTACATGCCCGGATACACGGCTTACTGCCCTTCTATTCTCAATCTGCGCTGCCAGCATATTCTTCTGTACATGTCTCGTAAACCAGAAGAGAAAAGGCAGCAATACAATAAGCACAAGCGCCAGTCCCTTATTATGAAACCATATGACAGCAAGAATACTGATGATCTTGCAGGCATCTGCAAACATACTGATAATACCTGATGTGAACAAATTCTCCACCGTATCCACATCCCCTACGAATCTTGATACCAGTGAGCCAGGCTCCTGATGATTGATCGAATCTGCTGACAGGCGTATGAATTTCTCCATCAGACGGCTTCTCAGTGTATGTGTGATCTTTTGTCCAAAGACTGTCAGAAGTCCTTCTCTTGCCGATTCCATAATGCCCGTCAGTACCAGCAGTCCAAAATACAGTACGATTATTCCTATATTCACCTGCTGCCCCTGTGTCAGGGAATCAACCACGTCTCCCAGAATCAATGGTGGCAGAAGTGCAGTTACAATGGCAGTGCAGACCGCAACCAGAATTCCAAGAGAAAGCCATTTCTTCTCCCAGACTGTATGCATGACTATACTGCCTGCTGTTTCTTTATTTCTGCTCATCTGCCTCGCCTCCTTCCTGTGCACGGTAAATTGCCGCATATTCTGGCTCCTTACTCATCAGTTCTTCATGTGTTCCAGCCGTTACACGTCCATTCTCCATCCAAAGCACCTGATCCATCTGTGGGAATAAATATAATCTGTGAGAAATCAGTAATACAATGCTGTCTTTTGTCAAATTCTTCAAATTTGCAAATATCTGCTCTTCTGTCCTTCTATCCAGTGCCGAGAACGGATCATCCAGAATCAATACCGGCTTCTTATGACACAATGTCCTTGCCAGTGCCAGTCTCTGCGCCTGTCCACCGGAAAGTCTGACGCCGCCGCTCCCGACATGGGTATGAATACCCTCTTCCATCTGGGCAACTTCCTTGTCAAAGCACACCATTTTCAAAAGTTTCTCAATATCTTCATCCTCTCCCATAAGGATATTATTCTCAATACTGTCATTGAACAGCTCCGGGTCATGCCCCAGATATCCAATGATGCCTATACGTTCTCTGTCGTCCAGCCCGCCTAATTCCTGATTCTTGAAACGGATGCTGCCCTCATAAGGATATTCGCATAGAAAAACCTTACCAAGTGTAGATTTACCACATGCCACAGGACCTGTAATTCCTATGATCTGTCCGGGCTTCGCCGTAAATGACACATTTTCCAGAATGCGTCCACCAGTCGGGTAGGCAAAATCAACATGTGACACCTGTAATTCTCCTGCCTGCTGCACCTTGCAGGGTTCCTCTTCTTCTACCAGCTTCATTAAAGGGCGGATTCTCTTCCAGGATACCTGTGCCTTATGCACTGCGTTGAACAGCTTGGCTGCACTGGAGGATTTCACTGATAATTTGGTAAAACATGCAAGAAACGTTGCAAAGGCTGCCACATCCCACTTCGTCCATCCGATTCCCAGTACATTCCTGCCGCCAAAATACAGGATAAAGAATACTCCTGCCATGGAAATAATACGGTATATGGGAGGCATCACACTGTTCCAGATATTAGCACGGACAGCACTCTTCTCATAATCATTCAGATTCTGTTCGTAGGCATCTCTTCTCTCTTCCTCACAGCCAAATACTCTGTAAGTGATGGCATTGCTTGCTCTGTCCAATGTCGCAGCACTTAATATTCCTGACTGCTCTTTGTATGCTGCTCCGCCTTTCTGTACCTGGACTTTCATCTTCTCCGCTACAATAAACGAAATCGGTGGGAAAAGCATGCACAGAAGTGCCAGTCTCCAGTCATACCATAACAGCATACCTGCATAGGCTGCCAGTGCTACGCCTGTATCAAAAAGCTCCGTAGTGAACTTACGCATCCCTTCCACGCAGTCATCTACATCCAGAATCGCCTTAGTCAGTACATTACCTGTTCCTTCTTCTTCCAGCTCTGTTCTGTTCTTATGTATCAGACAGCCATACAGAATTCGCTTCATTCTGCGATTCACATTGTTGGCAAAACGTCTGACGTAGAATCTCTTGACATAACGAGATACCTGTACGACTGCAATGGCTGCTACATAGCAGATGACCAGTACAAGCATATCCGAGAAGACCCTGGTGCCACCCAGAATATCTACCAGATACCCTGTCATTTTACCCTCGAACCACGGTCCCGCCAGGAGTCCCAGGTTATAGATCAGCCCTGATATGGTTACTGCCAGAAGCACAACCCATTCTTCCTGAAAATAAGAAAGAATGCGGTCAGCCCTGAATGCTGCTTTATTCTTCACGTCCTTCGCCTCCCTTATCAATCAATGCCGATACATCCGGGAATCCTGCCCGGCTCTGTCTCTTGGAACGCCAATATAACGTATCCAGAGTCTTGCAAAATGCCTCTTTCTCCTCCTCTGGCAGCTCTGCCAGAAGCCATTCATAGAAGACACCCTCTATGTAAGCCTTAGAATTCTTCAACTTCTCTGCTTTCTGTGTGGCATACAGCATCTGGCTGCGCCCATCATCAGGATTGGGCTTGCGTATCAGATAGCCCTTCGCCTCCAGACTGGCGGCTCTCCTTGCTGCTGCTCCCTTATCAATCTTTAACTGCTCCCGCACTCCCGCCTGAGTAATCCCCGGATTGTGCCGAATCAGATGAATGAAGTCAAACTCCGCTGTTCCAATTCCATCTTCCTTCATCGTCTGTACTGTGAGCTTATTGACTTCTCTTGCAATCTTTGTAATCTTTCTACCCGTCTCGTCCATATGAAACCTCCTACACGAAATAGATGTACCTACATCCATTTAGATGATAGTACATCCATTTTGGTATGTCAATATATAAGACTTTCCTATTTGTATCCGTCTTTTATATTGAATCACTCTTATTTTTTGAAGTTAAATATACCTCAACTGCATTTATTATCATTTCTGCTGTTTCTATCTGTTCAAAGGCTTCATCCTTTGAAGCAATATAAAAATCATCATAATCACTTTTTTCACGTTTTTGTTGCAATCTGGCAATACGTTTTCCAATTTCCCGGTTAAATTCACCCTGTGCAACATAATTCTTATTAAAATGCGCTATTACATCTTTATGCCTTTTAAAGTCAATCTCGCTTAATGCCAGTACTGCCTTAATTGCATAAAAAGCAGCATAATATGAACGATTTATGGAATCTTTATAATGATTCCCTTCAACACAATCTCTGGCAACAGTTAATGTTTCTTTTGCCTGATTCATTCTATATTGGCTTAATTCAATTTTCTTATTTTCCACTTAAAACTACTCCTTCTTTTTCAACATTGTTATAAAAGGGTAATGTTCCCAGCCAATACTTAAATATATCTTCATTCTTAATGATTACAGAAATATCTACACCGTAATCCATAAGGAAATCATAAGCGATATCATATATATCATTTTCTATTTCCGTAATCTCTTTATCTGAAAGAGTGGTCAATATCATAATATCAATATCGGAGTTTTCTTTATTATCTCCTCTGGCATAAGAGCCATAAAGCAATACCTTAATTAGTGATTCTCCAAAATATTCTTCGATTCGTTTTGTAAAATCCTTTAATATTTCTCCAATTGCATAATTCATTGACTCACCCCAATTCATTTTAAAGTTATAACCAACTTGAATATAGTATACCACACTATTGTCCAATACTTCTTTAGTTCTCTCAAAATATTTTAAAACTGTGGGAATAGCTTACTTCTGCCTTTTGGGGTCATGACCGGTATGGCAAAAAGCACCGCCTTGCAGACATTATCTGCGATCATGCATAACCATACTGCCCGCAGATCCAGTCCCCATACCTTCACACACAGAAATGTCAGCAGGATGCGGATGCCCCACATACTGAAGGTCTCTACAATAAATGCATAGCGGGTGTTGCCTAGTCCGTAGAAGATACCCTCCATAACGATCATGATTCCAAAGAACGGCTCTGAAAAAGCCACCAGTCTGAGCATATCTGCTCCCAGATCAACGACTGCCTGACTTGGTGTAAAGAAGCTCATAAGTATATTGGCGCTCAGATACAGAATCACACCATTAACACACATCATGGCAACCGTTACAATGACACTGATAATACTGACTTTTCTAAACTTATCCCTGTTCCTCTCCCCAAGGGAATTACCGACCAGTGTAGATGTTGCGGTACGAAATCCATAACCCGGAATATAGAATATCTCTTCTGCCGTTACAGCAATGGAATGTGCTGCAAATATGGTCGTTCCCATACCTGATACCAGCCCTGCAAAGACTGTATAACCAAGGCATGACGTAATACTGGTTCCTAGTACCGGAAATGCGACCTTACCACACTGTTCCAGAATCGCTGTATCCGGTCTGATCTCTCGAAGCTCCCAATGCAGCCATTCATTCCTGCGATATGCCACATACATCAGAACGCCTGACAGCACATAGGAAATGGCAGATGCAATGGCAGCGCCTCTCACTCCCATATCTACACCATAGATCAGTGCATAATTCAGCACTGCATTGATAATATTCGCACCCAGGCTGATGAGCATGGGAGTCTTCGTGTCCTTCGTCGCACGGATGGCTGCACCAAACACAATGCTGGATACACGAAACAGCATAGGCAGGCTGATGATAAAGAAATACTCACCTGCCGCACCCTGAATGGATGCTTCTGCGCCCATCCAGATGGGAATATACGGGCTTAGCAGCAAGGAGATTCCTCCAAGCACAATGCTGCACCCAATGACCATCCATACTGCCTGGCTGGAGATTCTCCTTACCAGATTCTTATCCCCGCTTCCTACCGCCTTGGCAATCAGCGCCAATACACCGATTCCTATAGCATGGGGTACACTGTTCACCAGCCATGTAACTGTCGTGCTGACACTGACCGATGCCGTTGCCTGCTCTCCCAGCCGCCCTACCATAGCCGTATCCACATACTGAAGCAGTGTCGCAAGCACCTCTTCTATAATTGTAGGAATTGACAATGTGACCAGCATATACAATACACTGCTCCATCGCTCCTTCTTCTGATTCACACCCATTCTCCTCTACTACTTTTATATAATGTAACTATTCAGATACAGAATTGTACAGACTTAACAAATGCATTAGCAGGCACTTGCTTTATATTGTAACTATCTAATCTATATGTGCTGTAATCTCTTCAAAGTATCGTTCATTCTCTGGATATTGGCAGTCTGCTGCATCCTGTAGTACTTTCTTGCGGTATTTCTCGCACATTTGGGAAACGTCAAATTCCACCTGTACTGCGCCTCTGTACTCTTCCTCATTTTCAGGTACATCCAGCTTCACCTGCTCTGTGCCCTGTTCCAGCATATTCTTATAATTGACATACATGCAGTAGTCCTGATAGCCTTTTACAATCTCCCAATACTTCCCATAAGTATCATCATACAGGTCGTATATGTACAATGTGGCATATAATTGGTCATACCTTCTGTTAATGTAATCACGTTCACAATTCGTCAGATTATATTCTTTACCGGAATATTTCAGGTCATATCGGATAGACGACGGCAGTTCGATTGCAATACCAATCATCACAATCAGGCTGAACACGCAGAAAATCGTCTTGAAAATAAAAGGGATGATATGCACTTCATACTTCCCACTCTCATCATGAAACTTAATTCTCTTCATATTCCCACCCTCTTCTTTCACAGACCAGCTTTATGAAATCCTGCTCTTCATCTGAATACAAATTGGCATCCACCAGCCTGGTGATATCTTCCTGTGTCATTTTAAAGGTTCCTTCCAGAAAGGCTACTGTATTCTGCTGTGCTTTCTCCAGATATCTCTGGTTCTCCGGATATTCCAGACCGCTTCCATAGGTACGGTTAAATTCCTTAAGCATATACTGTCCGTTATATAAGGCTGAACCAATACGGTACATTCTGGGAGTCTCTCCATGGTTCCAGTCCTCATTCTGCCGGAAATATGCCATCATCTCCAGCAAATTGCGGTAGGATTGATATATCTGCACCCTTTCCGTGTACTTATCATAGCCATCCTCCCAAAACAGGGAATGTTCTTTTACATACTGAACCAGTACTTCCGTATCCTCTGTCTCCAGTATTGCATCTGCTTCCGCAACAGAAGCCGTACTCCTCACATATCTGTCATGTAAGGTCTCGAACACTCCCCCCACCACTGCGATTGCTATGGTCAGGGCTGCCATCAATACAATACAGACAATGACCACATTCCATATCTGGTCGATCACATATAAAGGAGCCGAATGCCGTACTCTCTTTCTTGTGTTTTCTGTTTCATTTTTGGCATTTTCCTCTGTGTTCTTCCAATGCATTCCCAGTGAATTGGGTTCTCCACAATATGGACATTTCAACTCCTTGGCTGAATACTGTGCGCCACATCTCTTGCATTTCATTCTGACTGCTCCTCTTTGAGCCTCTCAAAGGCCATCTTCTGCATATCTTCCTGTATCTGCCGGAGTCTGTCGTAATCATCCTCATCAAAGCCTCCGGCTGCTTCTATGAGCTTGTCAGTATCTTCCTTCGTTATACCATAATTATCCAGAAGATACTCATATGCCTTGTCCCTGTAATAGGCAGCAGAGGCTTCCTCCCCATACTTATAGTGTTCATCCTGTGAGTACTGACAGGTCGCCAGTATGTACATAATGTACTTTACATCATAGATAGAATCCCATTGTTTATTCTCCACGATCCACCTGCGGTAATCATCATCCTCCGGGTCCAGATAATGTTCAAAATAACGTTCCATATCCGCCACATCACTATATTTCTCATAGCCGCTGGTATACATCAGGTTCTTCTTCTCCATGTAGTGAAGGATTCCTGCATAGTCCCCCTCCTGATACATCGTCTCCATCTTCTGGCTGTGGCGCTGCTTTGCATGATAGGACACTTTCCTGTTTACAATGGCAGATATACCTTCATACGCTGCTACAACAATTACCAGCACAATCAGTCCTATCAACAGTTTCGTCACAAGACTCTTGCCCTTTTTAGCAGCCTTCTGTGGCAGCTGTTCCAGATGCTCCTTTTCACGGTTCAGTCCATTTATAATGTCTTCATGCTCCTGTACGACTTTACCAAAATTGTCACTGCCGCAATATGGACACTTGTCTGCTTCCTCATCATACTGCGCACCGCAGTTATCACATGTGATCATCCCCATCTTTATACTCTCTTTCCTACTATTTGTTCTATTTCCAGCAGATCCTGTATCTCATGATCAATTCTGACACCCTTGTCATTTATTGTCTTCTTAGGATTATACCAGCAGCATGCCAGTCCTGCATTGTTCGCTCCTTTTATATCACTGGTCAGGGAATCCCCAATCAGAAGAATCTCTTCTTTTCTGCAATCTTTCAACTCCTGCAATACCGGTTCGAAGAATCTCACATCCGGTTTCTCATAACCGATTTCATCAGAAATAAATGCCTTGACAAAAATCTGATCCAGACCTGAATTGGCAAGCTTGCGTCTCTGTGCAGTCTGTGTACCATTAGTCACTGCATACTGACGAATCCCCTGCTGCTGTAAATAGTCAATGACCTCTCTGCCATGAGGACAATAGATTGCCACATCTCCAAGCCTCTCCTGATATTCTGCATTAAAAGCCTCTGCCTTCTCTACAGGAAGCCCCTCTGCTGCAAAGAATTCCCTGAAACGCCCCTCCAGAGTCTCCTGCTTCGTGATCTCGCCTTTTTCCAGCCTCTCCCAATACTTCCTATTGATTGCAGAATACCTCTCTAACATCTCATCTGCGCATACTCCCAGCCCAAATATCCGGAAACACTCCCCAATCGCATACTTCTCCGCTGCCAGAAAATCCAGCAGCGTCATATCTATATCCCACAAAACTGTTGTATACATAACTCCTTGTTTTCCTTTCCCTGATTCCAATCCATTTATATAATTTAACCAGTTACAGAATTGTACAGCTTTCCCAATGCATAAGCAGGCACTCTGCAGCCGTCGGTACTTAGCGCGCATAGTCGCAAGACATATGCACGCTTACGTACCGCTACGAGCTGCAGCGTAGCGAGAGCGTGCCTGTGTTGCATTGTGAAATCTGTACAATTCGTCCCTTTCACCTTACTAAAAAAGGGATTGATGTAAAACACCAATCCCTCTTATTATATTGGATTTATCGATTCATTTCAAGCTGTGGTCCTGTAGAATGATGATTTGCAATAATGGAATCAATCTCTCTGAGATTGGAGGATGGCAGATCACCAGGAATCGTATTCTTAACGGCTGCCGTAGCATTGCCATATTCCATTGCCTTCTGGCAGTCCATATTATGTGCCAGCAAGCCATACAGGGCACCGGAGATATAAGCATCACCACTGCCGATACGGTCTACAACATCAATATTCTCATAAGCAGGCTCCTGTACGAAACGGTCTGCAATCGCATCATAGATGCAGGAACCGAAGGAATGAATCTTCGGAGAATGTACGACACGCTGCGTAGCTGCCACTACACTAATCGGATAGTCTTTTGTAAAGCTTCTCATCATATCCTGCACTGTGCCTTCCTTGCCAAAGGTAAGTCTGGCTGTGTCTTCTGAGCAGAAGAATACATCTACATAAGGAAGAATCTGTTCTATACATTCCTTAGCTTCCTGACCGGTCCACAGATTCGCACGGAAGTTTACATCAAAGGAAATCAGAGTGCCATTTTCCTTAAAGCGCTTGATCATCTCTATTGCAGTCTCCCTGGTCTTCTGTCCCAGCGCCAGCGTAATGCCCGTTGTATGGAAGCATCTTGCGGAACGGTACATCTCTTCCGGGAAATCATCAATGCTAACTTCGGAAAAGGCAGTGTTCTTCCTATCATAGATAACATTTGGTTTTCTGGGGTGTGCGCCATATTCATAATAGTAAATACCCAGTCTGGAATCCTTCGTCTTATCATAAACCAGGTAGTCATCGCTGACACCACAGAAACGGACTCTGTTCTGAATGAAGTTGCCCAGGTCATTCGCCGGAATCTTGGAAATAATACCGGTCCTGAGTCCAAGGAGCGATACACCGGATACCACATTCAGTTCCGCTCCGCCAGCCTGCTTCTGAAATACCTCACCACGGGTCAGACGCTCATTTACGGGCGGTGACAGACGAAGCAGAATCTCACCAAGTGCCAATAAGTCAAAATCTCTTCTTTTCATTATCATAATGTAAGCTCTCCTTAAACGCATGATAGGACATGTAAGCCCTTACAAAAGTATCCATTGCATTGTTAAAATAAGTGTATCATGTGACCGGTAAAATTTCCAGTCTTTTCTTTAAAACTCTGTATCAAAATATTTATGTAACCGTTTACATATATCTTACAAACCATCCGGCAATTTTTCCAAAAGATATTGGCAATATGAAAAATCGTTGATAAAATATAACCATACAATCTGAAACAGTAAAAGTCAGGGAGGCAGCTATGTATCATTCCAGGAAAATCGGTGTATTCATTTCCCACCTTTTCGGTGAATATCAGCACAATCTGTGTCAGGGCATTCTGGACACAGCAAAAGAATATGGTTATCTTGTGGAGATTTTTGCATCTACAGATGGCGAGACCCCAAACACCCTTGCAGGAGAAGAGGGGATTATTACAATTCCTTCTTATCATGATTTTGACGGTATTATCTTCGCAAACGGAACTTACCCTGAATACAGACTCGCTGATGCCATTTATAAACAGGTCACACAACACTGCTCCTGTCCGGTTCTTGTCATCAATCAGGAAGCCCATGCTTCCAATTATGTCATTTTGGACAACAATGCCCCCTTTGCAGATCTGACAGAGCATTTCATTACCGTACATCACGCTGCAAGAATCTGCTATCTTGGCTGCCGCACAGAATCCCAGCCTTCCGATACACGTTATGTACTTTATAAAGAAACACTTGCAAAGCATAACATTCCCTGCCCTGATGAGAATGTATTTCAGACCTTTTTTGGTATGGAGTATGCAAGAGAGGCACTTACCTATTTCTGTAAGGATGGTATTCCTGATGCCATCCTGTGTTATAACGACCGTATGGCTCTGGATATGATGCTGGCTGCAAATGAGAGGGGTCTTCGTATTCCTGATGATATCGCCATCAGTGGCTGCGATAACAGCGAGCTTGGCAGAAACATCACGCCTACTCTGACTACGGTTACTTTTCCAACCTATGAAATTGGACAGGAAGCCGTACATAAACTGCTGCGCATGACAGATGGCATCCTGGATGATGCTCCCTCTGTTATCAAGGCTGCCCCTGTGATCGGCTGCTCCTGTGGCTGTCATTATCGTGTCAGCGAAGCTCCTTATTATGCAATCACGCAGATGCATGAAATAGAGCGTAAGGAACGTCGCATTTTTCAGGATATTCATATGTCCGCTGTCCTTCACGGGATTACCGATCTGGAAGAAGGCATGGAGAAAATAAATGATTACGTCAAGGATATTGCCCATTGCAGTGAATTATATGTCTGTCTCTATGAGAATTGGGACAGTGCTCCCAGACATATCCGTATGCTGGCTGCCATAGAACAGTTCGGTATGCAGGAAGAGGACAATATGGATGAGGATACCGATAAAAATATCGTCAATCTGTGTTTTGGCTGGCAACAAGGTGCAGAAATCCCTCCCTGCAGTTTTGCACACCAGGACATTCTGCCTCCCCATATTGTAAAGGATTCCCAGAGCAGCTATATCTGTGTGCCCCTGTATTTTGAGGATAAACAATATGGCTATGTTGTCCTTGCCTTTGAGAACAACAGGCTGCATTATGATTTTCATGTGACTTCCTGGATTAACAACATATCCCGTATGCTCAAGCGTGTTGCAGACAATCATCATATGTCCTTACTGGCTGCACGTCTGGAAGATATTTATATGAAGGATGAACTGACCGGGCTGTATAATTACCGTGGATTTCGTGCAATGGCATCCATGATTGTTGATGATATGATTGTTACCGGCGCACCTTTGCTGATGATATCCTTTGACATAGAGCATCTAAAAGACATCAATAAGGATTGGGGACATGAGGAAGGAGATTTTGCACTTCAAGTATTCTCAAGTGCCCTGAAGACTACCCTTGAAGAGGATGTTATACTTGCCAGAACCGGTGATGATGAATTCAGTGTACTGCTTCCCGGACTGGAAAAGGCAGACGCAAAAGAATATATCTCTCACATCTGCCAGTATCTTACCAATTATGCCAGACTGCATCACAAAAAATATCAGATTCATACCAGATATGCCTGTGACAGCGCCTCTATTACCTGTATCGAAGACCTGGACGGGCTACTTCACAGCTGCATGCAGCAGCTGGAGCAGAATCCCTCTACTCTCCTTTAAGCTGTATGCTCTTACGGTATTCTGTCGGCGATACTCCCAGCGTCGCCTTGAATATCTTCATGAAATGTTTCTCATTCTCATAGCCTACCGCCTGACTGATCTCGTTGACACGCATATCAGAGGTCTCCAGCAGGCGCTTGGCTTCCTGCATACGCAGATCCTTTAAGAAATTCACAAAATTCGTGCCTGTATACTGTTTAAAAACATAGGAAAACAGCGAATAATTCATGGAGATATAATTAGACACCACTGCCATATTCAGATCTTTATTATAATTCTCATGAATATAGCTGACCGCCTGCTGTATCTTCTGCTTATTCTTGTAATCATCAAATTCCTCACTGATCAGGTCATGGAATCTTCTCATCCAGTCTGTTAAAGTATTCACATACTCCGTAATGGTCTGATACCGATAAATATCCTGCAACTCCAGAATACTTTCCTTACGTACTTTCAGGGCATTCTCATAATTCACTGCGATTCTCTCCAGCATAAGATGCATCCTCTGGGCAAACTCGTCTGTGTCCATAGCTCCATTCTGTACCTGTCTGCCATAATCCTGTATCAGCTCCACCGCCTCTTCAACACGCTCTGTTCCAAGAATATGTACCGCGCTCTCAAGTCTCCTGTTCTCTTCTTCTGCCATTTGGGGATGTTCGGTCTGTTTCTTCATGTAGCTTTCGTTACAATCCACTACTTTTATAGCTCTGGCAAAGGCTTCATGGCGCCCCAAAACCGCCTGCTCATATGCCTTTTTCAAAGAAGAGATTCCACTGACAGGCTGACTGAAGCCCGCATAGCAATTACGCAATTCATTTCTGATCAGGAACTCTTTATTCTCACAGCCAATCAGGAAAAGGTCATAGCCGCCTACATTGTGCAGATACAGGTAGGAATTCCCCTGTTCTTCCTCTTCCCCATCGTAGCTGCAACAGCATACCTCGTATTCCCCCTGTAGGAAACTATACTGATAATATCTGCCGGTCAGCTCTTCATCTTCCGCAGATACCTTCTCGGAGGTACACAGGAACCTGAGCTGCTGATATCCCGCCTGTCTTAGTGTATCCTGTTCTTCTTTTATATGCGTCAGTTCATCCTCCATTTTGTGCATGATTGACATGATCTGCTCTCTGTCAATGGGCTTTAGAATATATTCCTTTACCCCCATACGCAGCATTTCCACAGCATAGGAGAAATCATCATAGCCGCTGATCACTACCGTAAGCGGCCGTCTTTGGAATTTCTGCATCTCCTGTACCAGCGTGATGCCATCCATCTTGGGCATTCTGATATCGGTAAACATCACATCTATCTGCTGGCTCTGCAATACCTCCAATGCCATCTGTCCGTTACTGCATTCTATGATGGTCTGAACGGGTACTCCTGATCGCTGTATCATGCTCTTAATACCCTGGCGGATCATCTTCTCATCTTCCACGATCAACACTGTGTTCATATCTTACTGTCCTTTCTTGGTAAATGAATCAGTACCTTCGTATAACATCCCTCTTTGGAAAAGATCTCGATACCATACTGTTCCCCAAAGTATAACTGTACTCTGTCCTGCACATTCTTTAAGCCAATTCCATGACCGCTCTCTTCTGTAGAACGGGTCTGTGAATATATTTTGCTTCTTAATTCTTCCAGTGCCTTTTCATCCATCCCTCGTCCTGCATCTGATACTTCTATGGTGCAGTTCTCCTCATCTGCCAATATTCCTTTTATATAAATGTTCGTGTCTTCTGCCATCTCTTCTATTCCATGGTATACTGCATTCTCTACCAGTGGCTGCAGCAGCATCTTTGGAATCTGCATGTGTGAGATTTCCTCTGGTATATTCAGTGACAGATAAATCTCATAATCAAACCGCAGATTGAGGAGCTTTAGATAATTGCTGATATATGTGATTTCTTCCTCTACTGTAACGGTTCCTGTCATCCATTTCATACTGTAACGAAGCATTTTGCCAAGAGATGTGATGGCATCGGATATGTCGTATTTTTCCTCTATCTCTGCCATCATTTTGATGGACTCCAGTACATTATACATAAAATGTGCATTGATCTGATTCTGCAGGGATTTGATCTGCGCATTCTTTGCAAGAAGCTGTCTGTCCAGATTATCCTGATTCAGCTCCTGAATCCTGGCAAGCATTCGGTTAATCTCACTGGAAAGCTTCGTAATCTCATCATTGCCCTCTTCCGGCAAAGTCAAGTCAAGCTCACCACCCTGAATCCTTGTCATGACATCATACATTCTATAGAAACGCTGCATGATTACACGCACTGCCACAATACTGAATATTACAAAAGCCATAAGAATCAGTATCAGTATAATTCCATAAGGAATCAGACTGCGATAGAACTCCGAAAACGCTTCTTCCATAGATACCAGATGTACATAAGTACCTCCCAGCAGTGGTACATACTGATATGCCAGTATCACATGTTTTCCATCTATTTCAGCATATATGACACTGGTGTCACTTCCTGTTTTTTCCTGTATCTCTTCAATAGCCTGATTCCAGGTATTGCTGTTACTTGCTTTATAATACAAATTGCCATCATCACCAAAGAAAGCGCTCCAGGAAGTATCACTGTCCTCATACAGATCTGGGAACAGATTAGTCATATAAGTTATGCACTCTATGGTGTACATCTCCTGTCCGCCTGCCTGTGTAACTACGCTTATCAGTCCCGCCAGATGCTTTGGACCTGTCGCTATGTACTCCGGGAATACCGTATCTGTATAATCCAGTTTCCATTCTCCGTCATGATACTCTTTTGCCCAGCTCATGTTGTTCATTCTCTGATAGCGATAGATGCTTGGAGCTTTCTCTGATGCCTTTTCACTGTTCACATAGATTCTGACCTGATACAGATAGGGATTGGAATTGGTCATATTTTCAATCGAAATCAGCTCCTTCTGATAGAAGTCCAGCTTCTCCATGATCTCCATATCCTTACCATTGCAAAGCAATTCCATATACTGATTGATCTTGACTGACTGTTTTATGATCTCTGACGCCAGATTGCACACTTCATTGGTCTTATCAATTGCCTGTGTGACCTGCTCAAGCCTTGCCTGTTCATCTCTGATCGTACTTTTGATCATACTCTCTTTCATATTGTTGGTCAGCATGAGTGCAGCCACCACAATACAGATACTGACAAAAGCCACAATTGTCAGTACGATCTTGCAGCTGAGACTGTTATTACGCCTTATCTTCATATGTGCCGCCTCCTACTGTTCTATTCCCAGTTTCTCCATGTTATCATGTATCTGCACAGTAGAAGCCTTTTGCACCTGTTCAAATCCAATATCCTCTCTCTGCTTTTTGAAGTCCTCCATGATCTGGTCAAATTCCTCATCTGATTCTGCCAACAGCAATTTAGGCAAGGTCACTCCCCAGAGATTCTTGATCTTCGTATAAATCTGATTCTCCTGTTCCTGTGCATCAAATACCACATCATACGGTGCTGTATATTCCGTATAAGGGAATGTCCATTCCTGAAGCTGTCCAAGAGGCTGTGGCAATACCCTGCCCCACTCATCAGCCCTTACATTATCCTGAAGCATCCAGTAACAGGAATCTGCACCATATATCCTGTCATAGGTCACGCGATCCGTATTCAACAAATGCTCTATCTCAGGATACATTTTAGGTTTGCCATTCTCATCATATTCCCATGTGATTCCTTCCACACCATACCAGGTCATCAGCTGTCCTTCATCACTGATGAGATAGGATATCAGCTTAATTGCTTTCTCAGCGTTCTTGCATTTCTTACTGATAAACGTCACTGTCCATCCGTTAATTCCGGAACCGGGCAGCCTGTAATCATCTCCAGACAGGTTCTTTGGTCCATCCACGGCAATATAGATCTGCCCCGGATTCTTCGCATACAGAATCTTCTGCTGATCTGCCATATCCGTTCTCTGATACAGCATGCAGAAATATCTGCCGTTTGCTATCTTTTCCTCCATCTGGGTTCTGTTATCCAGAAAGATATCATCCTTCAGATACCCTTCCTCGCGCAATTTCCGATAAGTCTTCAACCATGTAAGAAAGCTTTCATCCGTATATCTGTCATAGGCGTTGCCCTGTTCATCCAGATATGGCACCGCCAGAAAATCAAACAGGTAATTATCAAAGGAATCACATCCCTCCTTGGTAAATACATGTGCTCCTATGGGAATCAGCTCCTCACCGTTCACTTCCGGGTACATCTGTGCCGCTTTCACCACTGCATCATGAAATCCCTGCGGTGTTGTCATATCCGGTGAGCCTATCGCCTCGTATATATCCTTTCTTACCAGAAAAGTCTCATTGGAAGCTATGGTGTCATATTGCTCATAATCACTGAGCGTATAGGCTGAATTAGGATACTGATAGATATGTCCGTCTTTGGAGGTATACCAGCTGGCAACATCCGGGTCTACGACCTGCATAAAACAGGCATCATATTCCTGTGCCAGCTCATCCAGTGGATAGACCATTCCTTTCTGAATCATTTCTCCCACTTCATCTTCCCACCAGCCAATCGTCAGAATATCCGGCAGACTATCCGCACTGATGAGCGAATTCAACATCTCACTCTCATCACCGCTTGGCACAACGAAATCTATATTTACTCCTGTCTTATCCGTAATCGTTCTAGACACCAGATTCTCTCCCCAGTCCGCCGTAAACCAGGAATAATTGATATACCATTGAAGTGTAGTAACGTCTTCCTGCTGCGTCTGCGATGCGGCCTGCTGCTCACCTTTTTGCAGGCTGCATCCCCCCAGCAGCAACATTGTTATAATCAAGGCAAAAGCCATTCTCTTTCTCATAGTATTCCCCCTCTTCCTCCCCTATAGTATACATAAATATATACGCCAAAGCAAATGAATACACATGCTTTGGCGTATGATTTTTCTTATAATATAATGGTCATGATCTCTTCTGTTTCCATGTGGAAACCAGCCTGTGTTTCTCCTTCCTTGAGAGAAATATACATTTGAAATCTTTCCTATTTTTTTATCCAGACCTCTATCTGTGTGTATTTTCCGGCTCTGATATTTTCTGCTTCTTCTCCCATGATCTGATTCTGATATATATGGATTTCTTTGTCTTTTTCTCCTGTCAGGCAGTACTGCACAACCTCATAATTTTCCGGTATATAATCTGCGTCTTCTGCATCCACATGGTAAACAATACGTACTTTTCCAAGAAATACTGCTTCTACTCTTCTCTCCTGATCCAGCAGATAGGAAGGAATCACAGGCTGCAATGCGAATACCAGTTTGTCATCCTCTTCTCTAAAAGGCGTATGTCCAAACATCATCCTCTGCCACATGTCCATGAATTCTACTGTAGAACCACTCAGTCTTGCTACGAATCCCCTGCCATGAATGCTCTCATCCGGGTTGGCACTGCTTGCAAGGAAAGAAGAATTCTCAAGAATACTTCTGCCGTATCTTTCTTCATCCTGGAAAGGAATCGCTGCCTTGTACAAGTCCCCGATATATTGCTGATACAGACCTGATTTAAGAAGTTCCAGCAGATACTTGTATTCCATATGCAGCCAGATAGACTCATTTTCCAGCCATCCCGGTGTAAACGCCCTGCATCTGCCAAGCTCATAGGATTCCTTCGCTAATGGCTCATTAACCTTATACATGGATAATTCACTATCATATAGTTGACTGCTCCTTACCTTCTCATATACCTCTCTTCTGGTCTCCGCCGGAAGCCGCAGCTTCAGATAGCGAACAGGACCTTCCAGGAAATGCGGCAGTACATGTTGTCTGAATGCAACTGCTCTGACTCCATCTTCCTCTTTGACATACTCTGTCATTTCATAGGTAAAATACGTAGGAATCAGCCCATCCCCCAACGTGACTGCATGTGCGATTCCCTCCATAACGATTCTATAAAAGGCTTCCATTACGGTCAGCAGTTCCTGTGCCGTGCAGTTGACATAAGTTCCTTCTACTCCTGCATAGATCTTGTCCCGATACGCTTCTTTGATATCATTGATTCTGTTCCATACAGGGAAATAAGCTTCCCCTGCCTCTGCCTTTTGCATATTTATGATCTCATAGGCAGCCTTCATGAACTCATACAGTTCTCTTAGGATATCTGTACCCTGTTGATATTTACGAAGGATATCTATGGTATATTCCAGATTTCTGGCAAGCTCACAGGTCTCAGCCATAGAGGACCCCATCAATCCCGGTAAGCCATTCAGTGCATCATACCAGCCAGGCTTGCCGCCCTCCATCTCCATACCACATCCATAAGGATCAAGGGTTGCGAATTTCAACGTATTGAGCAGTATCAGCTTCTCCAGCAGAGTAGTATGAAGAATGCGCCCTTTTGTATCAGTTAAACGCTTTCCTTCATTTCCCTTATATTTTATGGGATATAAAGCATGATATTGACGAATACCTTCCTCTGTCTCTACATAACGCTGTTTCCTCGGGTATACACCTGCTCCCGGCTTCATATATACGTAGCTTCCATCCTCATAGAGAAGCTGATGCTCTCTTTCAGGATAAATGCTGCAATAATTCTCGATCAGATCCAGATTGTAGGTCCAGTGGTCGCACCAGTAGCCCTCCAGGAAATCCGAAGTGACCAGACTCTCAGACATATCTACTATGCTGCCAATCATTTCCGTCAATTCCTTTTCCCCATAATCACCCCTGCTCTCCAACAGAGAAGCCACCATACCAGGGGTATATGGATGTGTGAGCTGCTTCGCCTCTTCTTCGCGTATTCCCAGTATCTGCGCTGCCTCACCCACTCTCTCCTCAGGCAGGCTATACGTGGTCTTTTCTACCCCAAGAGGGTTATATCCGTCTAACTGGATGAAGTCGTAGAACATGTGAATATTTTTATCTCCTACCTGTGGGAAAAAGGCAACATCACAGCGTCTGTTCTGATTGATGTCGCGGAAATTACCATTTCCCTGAGAATAGAACTCCGGCAAAAGACGGAAATAATTATAATCACGTTCCATATCTCCATGCTTGCGGGCATACACATAGAATATTTCTTTCTCGCCCAGATGAATCGGCATGCCGCCTCTGAGTACATTATCCAGGAAATCCTGTCTGCAATAAGCATCAAAAGCAGGATTGGCAGTTCTGGTGTCCATGCACTCCGTGATCTGCCTTGTCAATTCCTCTGCTCTTACAAGCTTGCTCTCAAAATATGCAGCATCCGGTTTTTTCTGTAAATATTCATCCAATAATTCTTTCCTTGCTACCTGCCCTGTCATTTCATAAAAGACACAGGACTCTCCCGGTTCGATGACAACCTTTTCCCCATAGAAGCAGCAGGGAATACGGTTCATCGTCATCTGTCTGGAAGACAGCACCCCGTCTATGCCCTTTTCCAGGAAAATGTGTGGATGTTCATATGCCGTATCATAGGCAAATACCGCTTCCGCGTCTACAACAGGGCTTAATCTGCTGCCATCATGCCCAATGGCAATACTGAAATTGCCCCCTTCGATTGCTACGACCTGTGTGGAATCTGCCATACTGGCGCGCACTCTGAAATACGGTCTGCCCGCACAGACATCCTCGACCTGCATCCATGCCTTGGCAGTCTGTGTCATATTCTTCATGCTGTCCTGATTCACACCATATGGTACGATTGCAGGAGCGCCGTCCAGGTATTCCACTTCAACAGGCTGGTTAGTTATATTCTGCAATTCCACCTTACGTACAAGTGCCCCCAGCTTCTCTTCGGGAAGCGTATAATAGGTCACTCTGGTCACAATTCCCTTATCCTGTGCCTTTTCCTCAATGCGAAGCACATTCTGGTCAATACACATGGTCTGCTGTCTGTCCGTATCGGCAAAAGCTTCATAGAACGCACCATTCACCTTCAGAAAAGTACGATACCCCATCCTGCCGGTATGCAGATATGCCTGATGTGCAGGAACGAATTCCATAATAGAATGATCCTTATCCTCTGATCCAAAGCAGGAGATGCACTGCCCCCTGTTTACATAATAACACCAGAGGGGAATCCCGCTGATACCGCTGATGCCTGGAAGGAAGCTGGCAAATGCCGGCTTTCTCCCGTAATTATCTATGATGAATCTTCCCTTCGCATCAATCATTTGCTCTACCTTACCTTTCTATTGGAACTACTTTCTATCGGAACTAACCGGACATCTATTCTGTGTGTCCTGTCATGTGACAGCCGTGTCACTTTATTCTTTGGAATGCTCACTTCCCTATCCGGTGTAATCTCTATCTCTGCCTCATCCAGCCTTACCTGATCTATTCTGTATGCTCCATAGTCACATAGCCCGTCATTGTGGTACACCACCTCTATCGGTACTCCTGCGAACTCCACATTGACTGCCGCCCTGTGTTCCTCATCAAACTGCTCTGCCAGAAGCTTTGGTGACAGACACAGATCTCCCAGCCTGCCACGGACTCCATACATCTGTGTTACAACCGTCATCATATACCAGCTGGCTGCTCCTGTGAGATAATGATACATTCCTCTTCCCCTGTCATTGAAATACTCCGGGATTCCAGGATAAATCCTGCTCACTTCAAAATTAGCAGCCTGTTCATACAGTGTATGCAAAGCCTTATAGCCTTCCCTTGCAAAGCCTCTCTGATACAATGCATTGGCATACATGGTTGTCATATGGGAGAACACAGCTCCATTTTCTTTATGACCATAGGCAAAGCCAAACATTCTGCCCAGATCATCCTTACGCTCATGGAAATCCGTATTCAGACGATATCCACCTGCTTTTGCATCATACAAATAGGCATCTGCCGCCTTTACAATCTGTCTGATCTGTTCCTCTTGTGCAGTGCCGGACATAATGGCAAATACCTGTCCTGTCAGCATCATGCGTACGCCGCTGTCAAAATGTCCTTCTACTGCTCTGGCATGATTATCATAATAGCTGTTGAACCATCCCTGATTCTTGTCTTCTATCCATTCTGTCTCTCTGATATGGTTCATGATCCATTCTGACATGTGTGTCAGTTTGTCTGCGATTATCTTTATTGCAACCTTCTTACGTCTTCCACTTACCTGATGCGAACAGCTTCTACAATACTCATTCAGGCTCATCTGTTTGGCTGCAATATTCTCATACACTGCAGAAGCCTGCTTCCACAGTGGTTCCAGCTCTGCCAGAAGCTCTACTTCCTGTACATGCATCCGCTGTTCCAGTGCTGCAAGCAGCTCTGCAAGTGTCCTCAGATTGCCTGCATATGCTGCCGTAAAGGCAACACTCTCTCCGCACTCATTTGCCATATCCAGTGCATCATTCCAATCGGCATCCCGCAGCCTCATATGGTTATGTTCACCCACTTCATAGAAGGCTGTCAGATGCTGAACCAGAATATGTTCCAGAATGCTGCCCTGCACAATATCGCCCTGTGCATCTCTCTGCCAGCATCCCTGTGTCTCATTCCAGTTAGCATCCTTAGCTGTTCCTCGTATGATCTGTGCATCCTTGAAATAAGGTGCCTTTTCCAGTAATATGGAGAGATCTCCTGTCTGGTCAATATAGAATGCAGTCGTCAGAAGCGGCCACATCCCATGATCCATCCATACACGGGTAATATGATTTCTATCTGCAATAAATTCTCCCGGCTTCGTTCCGATAATCGTTGCATTGGTTCCATCTACACGGACACCGCCATAATTATCAATGAGCATCCTGCGTACACCATCAGGATTCATCAGCAGCAGTGCCAGACAATCCTGCCACAGATCACGCCAGCCTCTTCCACCCTTGCCATAATCATGATGTGGCAGGAAAGAGCAGCCATAGATTCTTCTAAGAATCGGCTGGAAGCTTACCCAGTTCATGAACTGGTCAAACTCATGATCCCCGGACTGATAAGATGCTTTTACCCGTTCACGCCAGGTCTGTTTTGTCTGTTCATATGCCTGATTGAGGTTATTTAATGACGCATATCTGGAATATATCTGCTGCAGGGAAGTCATCCATACGCTGTCTGCTTCCACATTATCACTCTCCTGAATCCCCATCATAATGATCCAGGAAGCACTTTCTCCCGCCTCTATCTTCTTATCCGCATAGACAATACCGCCCAGTGCTTCATATCCATCAATCTCTATTCCTGCCTTTTGCGGTGTCAGCCCTTCATATAAGGCTCCAGGCGCTGCCAGGCTGCCTCCTTCTCCTATAAAGTCTTCCACCACAGGATAAAAGCCGACAGGCTTGGTGCCATCGCCTTCCGCTCCCAGTGCATAATACTGTACACGGTTCTTCTTATGACCTCTTTCATCAAAAGTCAGTACAGGATTTACGGCTACGCCTTCTTCCAGTGTGCAGATACGGTGCAGAAGACTAGTCACATGTCTGTGATCTCTCAGATTATCTGCGCTTCTGCCATATATGGGAATCGCTGCCACAGGCTGTACTTTCACTGCTTCCTTACTGTTATTATGCAGTGTCACCATCATAAGCTCTACGGTATCATCTGTACATGGTACGAAGGAAAGTATCTCGCTGGAAAGTCCTTCCATGGGCAGCTCGTGATAAATCTTATGCCACATGAAACCGGCCTCTAATGTAGTAGTCGTTTTCTGTTCTTCATCGTTTTTTTTCTCATATTTTCTGACTTCATCCGAAGCTCCTGCTCCTGTCAGCGAAATGACATCTGTGTCATTTATTCTGCACCAGAAATTTCTGGTACTCTTATTATTATGCAGTTCTTCAGCGCTGACCGGCTGTAAGAGAAATGTGTTCTGACCGGTCTTGGCATCTCCGCCAAGAACCGGTGTCAGCGAACTCTTCATTCCTGCATCATTTGCAATCGGGAAATACAAATAGCTGTATTTCTGTGGATTTTCCATGCGGAAGCTTCCATATTGATCTATATACTCATACCCTTTGTTCATAAGCATTTACTCTTTCACACTTCCAGCAGAAATACTGCTGATGATATACTTGGAGCAGAAGCAGAATACGATCAGAATTGGAATAACTGATATTGCAACTGCCAGATAGATTGCACCCTGATTGGACTGAATATCTGTAGAAGCTCTCAGTGTAGCCATCATAACAGGTAACGTGAATTTATCGTTCTTATTCAGGATAATCATTGGTGTCAGGTAGGAATTCCAGTTACCGATGAATGCCATGATGGACATGGTTGCGATACCCGGTGACATAACAGGAAGTACGATTCTGTGGAAAGAATATAACTCTCCTGCGCCATCAATTCTTGCTGCCTCTATCAATGAGGGAGGGAGCACCGACAACACATATTGTCTTAGGAAGAATACGGTTCCCGGTGCTGCGATTGCCGGAATAACTAAAGGGATATAGGAATTAACAAGATGTAACTTCGTACACAGATTGTAGAAGCCGATCAACCCCAATTGTCCTGGAATCATCATAAATACCAGAATAGTAGTAAATATCAATTTGTTGCCTTTGAATTGATACATGGCAAGACCATATGCTGTCAATGCTGAGAAATATGCTGTAAACAAGGTTGCAGGTACTGCTACCAGTAAGCTGTTCCACATACCCTTGAACAAGTTAAAGTAACTGAATACGACTTCCCAGTTCTCCTTGATATGGTTGCTTGGAATCAGGGTAAAGGATCTTGTGATCTCCACACCACTTCTCGTTGCATTTACGATCATCAGCAGGAACGGGAACAGACACGCTGCACCCAACAGGATTAAAAGAACATAGAGAATACCTTTTTTGATCTTATCACCGATACTCATAGTCTAATCCTCCTTATTAAATAATTTGAACTGTACAACAGATACTGTCAGAATGATCAGGAACAGGATATAGGCAATTGCAGATGCATAGCCTGTCTGTGTCGTACCAGTTTCAAAACCGAATTTATAGAGATACATTACCGCTGTCTGTACTGAATTATAGGATGCACTTGCCTTATCAGCCATCAGATAAGGAAGGTCGAACATCTGTAAACCACCAATCAGTGATGTGATTGCCACATAAAGCAGAATCGGTTTTAACAGAGGTAATGTGATTTTTCCAAATACTGTCCATCTTCCGGCTCCATCTATTGCAGCCGCTTCAAAATAATCCTTTGATATGCCCTGCACACCTGCCATCAGCATAATAAAGGAATTACCGAACCACATCCAGGCACTGATTACTGCTATCGTACTGCCTGCATGTGCTGCTGTTCCCAGCCAGTCAATGGGATTATAGCTTTTACCAAAGAACTTGAATACCTGATAAATGATCTGGTTGAACGTACCATAACGCCAATCCAGTAATGTTTTAAAAAGGAATGCTACAGAAGTCGCTGCGATCAGGTTAGGCAGATAATAAATGACTCTGAAGATGCCCAATCCTTTTATCTTATATTTAATATCGCTGAATACGATAGTCAGAAGGAATGCCAGTCCCAACTGTAATACAATATTGACGCCCCAGATTCTTAAAGTATTACCAAGGGCACGCCAGAAAAATTTGTCTGTAATAACTCTTATATAATTGTCAAACCATACCCACTGTATCTTGCCTACTCCTGCTATCTTTGCATTCGTAAAGCTTAAATACAGAGTTCTCAATACCGGGTATACATTAAAGATCAGAAATACGATTACAAAAGGCAATACAAATAAATATCCCGCCCTGTTATAGTTTTTGATGCTCTTTTTCTTCATAAAACCATGTCCTCCTCTTTCCTATACCGCGCGGTCTGCCCAAAGGCAGACCAAGACACGGTTTCATATTTTTCAAGCAGCTTATCTGACTACTTTAATTTCAGGATAGGTAGATTCAATGACATCATAGAAATCATTGAGTGCATCCTCTTTCGTCTTTTCTCCTGTCTTTACAGAAGAGATTGCATTGCCGAATGCATCACCAATTGCCTGGTCATATCTTGTAACCTTGGAAGTATCAATGCCTTCTGCCTGCTTTAACCAGAACTGGTACAGCTTCTCACCGCCATAGATTGCATTCTCATCATCTTTATGCTTCTCTAATGCAGACTTTAAGGATACGGTATCACCCTGTGAGTAATCAATCCACCAGTCAGCTGTATCTTCATTGAGAGTACAGAACTTTACGAATTCCCATGCTGTCTCTTTTCTCTTGGACTGAGAAGAAATACCGATATATGTACCACCATCAAATCCGTAAGCAGGACCTGAGCAAACGCCCCATTTACCAGATGTATCGCCTACGTTATCTCTCATGGTCAGAACGCCCCATGCAGGAAGACCAAATGCAAATACTTCTGTCTTATCAAGACTTGCTGTTGCCTCTGCGAACTGGTCTGCATCCCATACATTGACGGAATCATCTGCATAAGACTGAATGTCTGCTGTCAGAATAGGAACTTCACCAGCCATAGCCTGATACCATGGTGTTGACCACTGGTTTGCGTATGCTGTCAGGTCATTCTGATATAACTCTACACACAGATCCATGTAATCAAGTCTTGCCTGATCTACATTCAGAGTATCATCAAGTACCCATGCGGAATCTCCTGAGAATACGTTCATTTCAGCATCTGATGAGAAGATTCTGTAGCCTGCATCCTTCAATTCCTGAGCGGTTTCAAGAATTGTGGGATAATCAGCGAACTTCTTACCGATCTCATCAGGATCATCTGTGCCGAATACTTCCTTGGCGATATCTCTTCTATAATAGATACCTGCCGGTGTGATCTGATAGGAGATTGCTCTCTGAATGCCATCTGCATCCTGACCAACTTCCCATACATAATCTACGATTTCATCTGCATAATCCTGTGCACCAAAGGCATCCAGGTCTTCAAAGAATCCGGCGTCATAGAAATCTTCCAGCATCTTAGGCTCACCAACAATGATATCCGGTTCTGACTCACCACCAAGAAGCGCTGTCTGTACTTTCGTAGGATAGTTAGCAGGCTCGATAACTACTGTTTCTACTTCTACGCCTGTCTTTTCCTGGAATCTCTCACCGAAATCAATCAGGTCATTTGCCAGTGTCCAGATGACCAGCTTGCCATCGTTTAAATTCTTAACATCTTCCAGAGATGTTTCCTGTGCCTGTGCTGTCTCTGTCTTAGTCTCCGTTTTGGTTTCTGCTGCAGTACTTGCTGCCGGTGCATCATTTGTTGTAGATGCATCTGATCCACAGCCTACAGCTGCCAGTGCCATTGTTCCTGCTAATGTCAGTGCCATTACCTTTCTTAACTTCATATTGTTTCCTCCTTTTTTCCCAAAGCTTTTTAACTATACCCGTTATTTTTTACTTTGTTTGCTTTGTATGGCTTTATTATAGGCAATGGAAAAAGGCAAAAAAATACACCTTTTTTTGCAAAAGGTGTGTTTTTTTTAGAATGCTGTATATTTTATTCTTTGACACCGCCAATCGTAAGACCTGTTACGAAATATCTTTGCAGGAATGGGTAAATACATACGATAGGAAGCATGGTGACCATAGTCGCTGCAGCACGGATAGATACCGGGGTAATCGCCTCTGCTGCTGCATTTTTCATGGAATCTGCACTGCCACTCTGCTGCATAACAGAGGAAAGCAGCTTCATCAGTTCATACTGTAAGGTGGTATATTCAGGCTTCATCCTGTTATAAAGCATAGCATCGAACCAGGAATTCCACTGGCCAACTGCCACGAACAGCGCAACCGTTGCATATACTGGTTTACATAATGGTGAAATAATTCTTGTAAAAATGGTAAGATATCCGGCTCCATCAAGCTGGGCAGATTCTTCCAGAGAATCCGGCAGCCCCAGCATATAAGTCCTCATGACCAGCATATTAAACGCACTGACTGCACCGGGCACAATATATACCCAGAAAGTACCAGTCAGGTGAAAGCCTCTGTATACAAGGAAGGTTGGGATCATACCACCATTGACATACATCGTGATGACCCAGAACAGAGATAACTGGGAACGGAACAGGAATCTCTTGCGGCTTACGATAAATGCCAGCAATGCATTGGCTACCAGAGAGACCAGCGTACCGATTATGGTTCTAAGCACTGTGATATAAGCCCCCGTCATAATATTCTGCTTATGCATTACTGTTGTGTAATTCTTCCATGTGAATTTACGAGGCAAAAGGTGAATTCCTCCTCGGACAGTGTCGATACCGTCGTTAAGAGAAATCGCCAGAGTGTTCAATACAGGATACAGTGTGATGATTACAAAAGCCACCATGAATATCGTATTACACACTGTGAAAATAATGTCTGCTGTGGATTTCTTTTTCTTCATAATGATCACCTAAAATAACCTTTCTTCTCCGGCACCCTTAGCCAGCTGGTTCGCTATAACGATCAGAATAATGCTGACCACGCTCTTAAAGATACCTGCTGCCGTACCCAGAGAATAATCATTCTGGCTGATACCCCATTTCAATACGTAAATGTCGATAGTCTGGGATACATTCTGAACCAGACCATTACCAAGCAGATACTGTACTTCAAAGCCTGCATTCAGAACGTTACCTACATTCATCAGAAGAAGAATCATGATCGTAGATTTAATACCTGGAAGCGTAATATATCGAATCTTCGCCCATCTTCCTGCACCATCTATGGACGCTGCCTCATACAGACACGGATCAATGGCTGTAATCGCCGCCAGATAGATGATAGCATTCCAGCCTGTCTCCTTCCACAGATTGGCAAAAGCCACAATTGGCCAGAAATATTTCTGATGTGCAAAGAAATTGATTTCTGTATTAATCAGATGTAATTTCATTAAAATTTCATTGATGATACCTGTTGTAGACAGCGCATCATGCATAATACCTGTAACAATGATCCAGGACAGGAAGTGTGGCAGATACGATATGGTCTGCACTGACTTCTTCCATATTCTGGATGTAATCTCATTTAAAAGAATTGCGAATACGATCGCCATAATAAAACTGGTCACAAGGTTCAATACACCCATTGCCAGTGTGTTGCGGATTACCCGCAGAAAAACAGCATCTGTAAATAAAAATTTGAACTTATCCAATCCTACAAAGGCTGAATGAAGCAAGCCATCCTTTGGTTTATAGTTCTGGAATGCCATGATCCAGCCGCCCAAGGGCAGATAATAGAACATAATTCCATAAATAACGAACAAGGCTGAACAGATCAAAAGAAATTTCTGGCGTTTTATTTCTTTCCACGTAATCTTGACCTTGGTTTCTTTTTCTTTCTTAGCCATATGAATAACCATCCCTTTCCATCTTTGCCTTTTTAAAGAGAAGAGGCAGAAGCCCTGCCTCTTCCCATAAAGGACTATTCAGCCAATGCTGCTCTTCTGTCCAGTTCTGCCTGCATCTCATCCAGGAAGCTCTGCGGGTCACAGCCTTCATATGCTGTCATATATTCGTCCCATGTACTTTCAAAATCACCTGACATAACTACCTTAGGAAGCCATTCATGCTTAACTTCACCCATCTTGGTCCATGCAACACCACCGGGAGTCGCTGTTGTCATGCTGTTGGAGAAGGAATACATCGGGAACCAGGAACCTGTCTCTTTCTTTGCAGAATGAAGCATATCTACATAAGATTCTGCATTGTAAGCCTTGAATGTATTAACAAGCGGCTCTGCAAGTCCATTGAAAAACTCTGATGTCTGCTGGCTTGGCTGCATCGCATTCTTGCCATCCTTGCTGGTCCCAAGCCACTGAGGCAGGTAAGTATAACCACACATATGATTAGCCTTATAATCTGTATCTGCTGCCTGTGCCCTCATCTCATCTGTACGATAGAACATACCATCATCATCTACCAGGTAGTCAACACCTTCCACACCCCAGAATCTCAGGTTGTGAATCTCCTGATCCAGTACATCATTGAGGAACTTGGCTGCCTTATCAGGATCTTTACAGCTTGTTGTAATAGATACGCCGCTGGACTGGTTCAATGTATCACCATATGTATGCCACTGATTCTCCATACCTTCGTCAATAGTCAGACCAAGAGGTACATAGTTGCATCCCTGTGCATCCAGTCCCTGCTGTTTGAATACATCATTTACTGTATATGCAAAATCCCACCACTGGTCGCACATACCAAGTACACGTCCTGTAGAAAGCTTGGAGATATACTCATCATAAATCTGGGTTGCGAATTCTGTATCGATCATGCCCTTCTGATATTCTTCGTTGAGCTTCTGGAAATATCTCCTGGTAGTATCTGTTGTATTGTAATCTACAATCTTCATATTATCGGTATCTACGATAACAGAACCATCATTTGGATAGCCATCCAGGAACTGTCCTGCATTCTCAATACAGAAGTATCTCCAGTCATCACACAACATGGTATAAGGAATATATGCTGTTCCATCCTCCATTGTCGGATTGGCTGCTGTATAGTCCTCTAATAACTGGAAATATTCATCCAGAGTATTGATCTGTGGATATCCTGCCCACTCCAGTACCTTGCACTGAATCCAGAATGCTTCATCATTATGGGTTGTTGTCTTGTCTTCGCCATAGCTGTTCTGGAATACGTTGATCCAGTAGATATGTCCATCTTCCTGACGGAACTTCTCCCACTCTGCATCCGAATACATTTCCTTGATATTAGGATACTTTTCAATATAATCATCCAGAGGAAGCAGTGCACCTGCATCCAGAAGAGACATTGTTCCATCTCCCCCATCAATGAAATCGGGATATTCGCCACCTGCAATAATTGTTCCAATTGCTTCTTCTGCGGTCTGTCCTGTGAGCCAGGTTTCCTTTACTCTGACTCCGGTCTTCTGAGCGATCAGCTCCTGAATCTCGTTGCCATCATTGATTTCAGAACCCGGCATTGCAATGAACATCGTAAAATCTGTGATATCACCATCTGCACTTTCACTGCCTGTTTCTGTGCTTCCTGTTCCTGATGCACTGCTGTCAGTTGCTGTGGAAGCTCCCCCGCCACATCCTGTCAGCATGGATGCTGTTACTGCTGTTGTCATAAATAGCGCCATTAACTTCTTACGTTTCATTTGATTACCTCCCTGATTTATCTGTTTTGCCATTGCTTCCCCCTGTGTTTTGGCAATGTTTCATTTGATAGTTTTATCATATAGTTTTTTGATGCCTGATTCTTCCTAGTCATTGCTATCTATTCTTCACATTTTGCGCTATTATACTGATTGTCCAGCATTTTCTCAAATATTTCCATTTTTTCCTCATATATTACTCTATTTTATCTTTTAACTTGATTTTCTTTTGTGCATTGTTTATTTTTTATGTTGTATAGTTTACTTTTTATTGTGCATGTTGTATTCATTCAAAAACATGTGAATTAAAGTGGAAAGTAATTTTGAGCAGTTACTTATTTCAAAAAAATACTCTCGGAGTCTTCTAAATGAAGCATTCCGGGAGTGCATAAAACAAGGGAGTGATTACATATGGAACCTGCCGCAATCGTTGATTTACGTTCAGAATATTATGATGTCAACAGCGACTTTCCGGGACTTTGGGAATTGGATGAGAACAGACGTGAAGATGTGGATTTTCGCAACAGTTCTTCTATCCGCATCTGGTATAATGATTTAACGTCCAATTTTGCTACTCACTGGCACAATGCGTTGGAGATCATCATCCCCATTGATAATTATTATGACGTTGAAGTGGAAGGTATCTCTTACCATCTCAGACCTGATGAAATCCTGATCATTCCACCCGGTAAGCTCCATCAGCTGACTGCGCCATCAAGCGGCAGCCGCTTTATTTATCTGCTGGATATCAGCTGCCTGGAAGGATTAAAAGGCTTCTCTGGTATTAAATCGCTGCTTACCGCTCCTTTATTCGTGACGAAAGAATCCTATTCCCATATCTATGAGGATGTGTATGATCTTCTTGCCAGAATGCGCAATGAATATTTCCGCAAGAACGAATATGCCGAGCTTACCATTTATGCTCTTTTGATCAATCTGTTTGTAAAATTCGGCTACAACCATATTCAGACGCAAGATCTCTTCCCTAATGTGAGATCCTATAAGCAAAAGGAATATGTTAAGAAATTCAATGATCTGCTGGATTATATAGACAAGCACTATACAGAAGAACTGAATCTGGAAGAGATTGCAGACTGCATCGGATTCAGTAAATATCATTTTTCAAGGCTTTTTAAGCAGTATACGGGATTTACTTTCTGTGACTACTTATGCTATCGAAGAATCAAGGCTGCTGAGCTGTTACTGTCAAGGCAGGAGCTGTCTATTACAGAAGTGGCTCTGCAGTCCGGTTTCTCCAGCATCTCCACATTTAACCGTATCTTCAAGCAGCAGAAGAAGTGTACACCGAGTGAGTATCGAAGCAAGGTGAATGTGTAAGGGTATAGGTTATAGAATATTAAGAAAGGGACGAATTGTGCCGCCTTCCTAATGCATTAGGAAGGCGGCACAATTCTGTTTTCTGGCAATAATACGAAATTTTCGATTTACAAAACTTCTGAATATGAGAAGCGTTTAAAGCAAGCGCAGTCAGTGTTTTCGGTATCAGCGACTGCATAAAGTCCTACTGTACAGCCGGTGAAGCCACCGGCTGCTTCTGTTGACAGGGTTCGTATATCAACTTCGGGTGATTTCTGTCCCTCTATAATAACAACAGCAGACAGCCCGTCCACTTCTAATGAGACTTCTAATGGATTAGAGCCTTGTAACGGCATAGAAATGACACGTCTGTCAGTTCCTTTTTCACATAATATCACTTCTGCCATTTTACCATTGACTTCTACTCGCAAGTTGTAGAGATTATTCTGTACATACGCAATTCCTGCCCTTTTATCCTCACTCAGGTTTGATACATCCAATAATGCCTTTGCTATGAAATGATGATGTTTCTGTCTAAATGCCAGATAAGATGGGCTTGCCTGTTCTTTCAGCGTATGGGTATCAAAAAGCATCAACAGTCCTTTGCCCTTTTCCAAAGAATAGTGGGACTTATCCGCATTGCGAAGTACCATAAATTCCGGCGGCAGCTGTCCCATGGTAGAGAATACATATTCATTGTTTTCTGCTGTATATGCCGTCCACTTTGGCAGATTAATCTCCACGGTATCTGTCAGTCTGCCCACTCCCGGATTCACTACAGGCCAGTCATTCTCCCACTCCACTCTGGCAAGGAAAGTCTCACGTCCCATGGTGGTATACCCTTCCAAAGGTCTGACCGCCAGCATGACCATATACCACTCATCATTTATCGTCTTCACCAGATCAGCATGGCCTACATAACGGATTGGATATTTCCTGCCCAGGTGTCTATGTGTCAGGATTGGATTACAGAAGTTATTTTCATATGGTCCATATACATTCTTACTGCGGCATACAGTAACTGCGTGATCCGGGCCGGTGCCTCCCTCTGCATGCATGATATAATAGTATTCCCCGATTTTATACAGATGCGGTCCCTCCGGCCAGATAATATTTCTCATGGCACCGTTCCATACATTATGCACTTCTCCTACCAGCTTCATGTTCTCAATATCCAGCTCCTGAATCCAGATATACCAGTCACCATCATACTGGCATCCCGCCGGATTGGGGTGTGTTCCAATATAATAGCAGGTTCCATCCTCATCAAAGAACAGGCTGGGGTCTATTCCATCCGCTCCCTCAATGTAATGCGGCTCAGACCACGGTCCTGCTGGATTTTGGGCTGTAATAATGAAATTGCCACCGTAAGATACATTGGTGCATATGATATAAAATGTTCCTTCATGATAACGGATTGTCGGTGCGAACAAGCCTCTGGAATGTCCTGTATCCCCCAGTGGTAACTGGCTTTCTCTGTCACAGGCATTGCCTATCTGCTCCCAATGAGCCAGATCTTTGCTGTGCATGATGGGAATTCCCGGAAAATACGCAAAGCTGGAGTTCACCAGATAGAAGTCATCTCCTACTGCGCATATGGATGGATCAGGATAAAATCCCGGCAATATCGGGTTAGTTGCTGTTACTGACATAGTTTTCCTCTCTTTCCTGTTTAAAATCTGCAAAAGTACTGCTGCCACCGGTTTCCATCGTTGCATAGGAGAACAGTCCAAACCGACAGCCGCAGAAATGGTCAAGCCCGAAGTACAGTTTCTTTTCTGTCCCAAGCTGCAGCCATTTCCCGTCTTTTTCATAATAAAAGACAGCTGTATCTTTCATGTCCGTAAAGTCCGCTTCCATTCTGAAACGAATCGAAGTCGCTTCACCCCCTAAAGGCTTCCAGGGGATTCGCTGCTTCTCAGCTTCCATGCGTTCTTCCATCGCATTCATGACCAGATACCAGTTATCATTTTCTCTGGTGACAGCTGCCATTCCATAGCTTCCCTGTAAGGCGCACAGCCCTGCATAATCACCATTTTTAAGCTTATCGGCATAGACCGTCACTTCTGCTGCACATTTGGGATATTTCATCCTCTGCGTCAGCATATTAGAAGCCTGCAACAGATTTTTACACAATTTCTGATGGGTCATTGTCACTCGACCTGCTTCACAATCATGTGTAATATATCTCACATCAGGTTCATGATTGAACTGCCAGCAGCTCTTAAACCCATAAGAACTGTAGAATCTCTCATCCGCGTCCTTTGAAACCTTGAAATCATCACTTTCTACCAGCGGATGACACTTATAACCTGCCTTTTCCTGTGGAATCTGTATCTGCTGTGGCATCACGCCATGTTCTCCCATAACAGGATATGCATGCTCCCATTTCATCGGAACCAGCACAGGAATCCGCCCTACTGCCCCTCTATCCTGAAAGAGCATACCATACCACTGCCCATCAGGTGTATCCACAATTCCCCCCTGTGCTACGCCTTGCCCGTGATACCCCATATCATCATTGAATATATCGCCTCCTGTGAACTCTCCTGTCAGCGAGTCCGACACGAAACAGGCTTGCGTCCTTTTCCAGCGGTCTTTTAATGAATGAATCAGAAAAAGATAATACTTTCCATGAATTTTATAGAAATGTGAACCCTCATACCCAAGGAACGGATTGCCCTCATCATTAATAAGTTCTCTGTGAAGTCCACCTTCCAACGGACCACTTAAATCTGCCTTTAACTGTGTCAGATAAATGTGATTATTTCCATAGATGATGTATGCACTGTCATCCTCTTCAAAAAACAGGGAGCAATCATGATAAAATCCCTCTATCTGACTTTTGTGCCATGGGCCTTCTATGGAATCAGACCGGTACAGATAAGTCTTATGCGTATCATTGGCTACAAAGCAGATATAAAAAATCCCTTTATGATAGCGCAAAGACGCCGCCCACATGCCTTTTCCATAGATATTGTGTTCATCCGCCAGAGCCTGTGCCGGCGTACTATCCAACCTGTCATATACGAAAGCTGCATGCTCCCAGTTCACCAGATCATAGGAGCGCAGTATTTCACACCCAGGCATAAAATGCATAGTCGTGCTTACCATATAGTATGTATCTTCCACTCTGATGATATCCGGGTCAGGATAATCCAGCGCCGTTACTGTTAAAGTGCCTTTTCTCCATGTGTTTTTCATACCAGTTATCCTTCTCTCCTGTAACATGCTTTCAATATAGATTCATTGTATACCAACTCTCCCGGATTATCTGTTTATGTATTGTCATTTATTCTTCAATTATTGCTCTTTTTATAACTTTATAATCTCTTTATGAAGTTCACAGAATAAACACATTTGGATAACAATTGCATCACAATTTGTCTGTAAAGTATAAGGCATAGAAACGAAGAAATGATAAATCAAAAAGATTTTGTGAAAGGAGTCTTTTATATGTATAACGAAAACAATAACAATGAACAGAACAACGGATATACCAACAATGGTCATCCGCAGGAATATTATTACAGCACAGGTAATCAGAATTACCAGAACAACACACCGAACCGTAAGCCGAAGAAGCAGCATCCATTTGCGAAAAAGGCAGTATCTTTTGTCTGCCTGGGTGCACTGTTTGGAGTCACAGCCGGTACAGCATTCAGCGTACCTACTTATATGACAAATAAACAGTTGTTACAGACCAAAGCACAGTTAGAGCAGGCACAGAGCGAAGCAGCAGCTTCTACTCCTACCCTGTCTACAACAACAAGCTCACTGACGACCAGCAATTCTAACAGCACTGCTTCTGCTGATGTATCTGCTATCGCAGCAAGCTGTCTGCCAAGTGTCGTATCTATCACAAATAAGGGTGTATCCGAGGTAAGAACAATGTTCGGTACCTACCAGCAGGATACTGAGAGCAGTGGTTCCGGTATCATCATTGGTGAGAATGATACAGAGCTTCTGATTGTTACCAACTATCATGTAGTATCCGGCAGCAATGAATTAAGTGTAGTCTTCAGCTATGATGAAGACAGTGATAATCCTTCCTTAGTCAGTGCCAAGTTAAAAGGCTATGATTCCGATAAGGATCTGGCTGTTATCTCCGTTGCACTGAGTGATATCACAGATGAGATGAAATCACAGATCAAGGTTGCTACAATTGGCGATTCTTCCAGCCTGCAGCTTGGTCAGGAGGTTGTTGCCATTGGTAACGCACTTGGCTATGGCCAGTCCGTTACAACAGGTATCATCAGTGCCCTCAACAGAGAGGTCAGTGTTACCAACGATGATGGTACGTCCATTACGAACAAACTGATCCAGACAGATGCAGCCATTAACCCTGGTAACTCAGGTGGTGCGCTTCTGAACATGAACGGTGAACTGATTGGTATCAACTCCGTCAAGGTAGCTTCCAGTTCTGTAGAAGGTATGGGCTATGCAATCCCTATTTCCGATGTACAGTCTATTATCGAAGAGCTGATGTTAAAAGAAACAAGAGATGTTGTTGATGAATCCGAACAGGGTTATTTAGGTATCGGTGGTACGGATGTCACAAGTGATATCTCTTCTACTTATGATATGCCTGTAGGTATTTATATCAACACAATTTATGATAACTCACCTGCCGGAACAGCCGGTCTGACCAAAGGCGATATCATCACAAAATTTGATGGACAGACAGTTAAGAGCATGAGCGAATTAAAGACTCTGCTTACTTACTATAAAGCCGGTGAGACAATTAATGTAACAGCTATGGTTCCGGGCAGCAATGGTTATACAGAGCAGACCTTCTCTCTGACACTGGCTTCCAAGGATGTCTTTGGCAGTGATGACAATACCTCCGACCAGACTCAGAGCAGTGAATCTTCTGAGAGTCAGCCAAATGGCAATGAACAGGGACAGTCTTCCTATAACTTCTTCTGGCCATTCTCCCAGCAGATGCCTTAATCAAGACATTATCTAATTACTTTTCTACCTCTTGAATAAATTGCATCAAAAGATGCAGTGCGCCGTAAGGCGCTCCCCCTAAAAAGGCGGACCACAATTCCCCCGTGGCCCGCCTTTTTTATTTTTAATTGATTACATCTCCAACCCTGCTCTTACAGCTATATCTTCCATTGTCAGTGCTGAATTCACGATATCTGCGCTCTCCATTGCAATGCCTGCCGCTTCCAGCCCAACGATTGCAGTCTCTCGCAGCTGCAGATGCCTCGTATAAGCAAGTACCAGCCCTGCCATGAAAGCTTCTCTGGCTCCCTCTATATTCACGATATGCTTCGCCCTTGGCTCTATCATCACCGCTTCCCCATTTGCCGCAGCATAGACACCCTGATTCTGCAGAATCACATATACATGCTTCACTCCACGCTCCAGCATTACCTGCGCTGCCCTGGCAGCTGTTGCCTCATCTGTTACTTCAATCCCACACAGAACCTCTGATTCTTTCCAGTTCATAACCAGCGTATGCAGCCTGTCAAGAATATGGGATAACCTTACTGCCTTCTTCGCATTGATCGGATCTGCATAGATAGGTACCTTGCACTTCTCAGCAATCAGCTCCAGCGTATCATAGGGAATATTGCTGTCCAGAATGACCAGCCTGCCATGATTTATGACATCTATCTTCTGCCCCATGAATTCAGGTGTCATTCTTTTATAAATATCCATATCTGAGATAGCCATTGCCATCTGTGTATTTTTCTCCGAGATATAGACACAGATAGATGTGGACTCCTCAGGACAACGGAGTGCATCTGAGATATCAATTCCCAAGGTATTGCAGCCTTCCATGATTCTGTGGGCATACAGATCGTCCCCCAGTGCTGTAATGAGCTTCGCCCCGATTCCCAGCAGACGCATATTATGGGCAATATTTCTGCCTACCCCGCCATGCGTCAGTCTGACCTTACCCGGGTTAGAGTCGTGCGGCACCAGATTGTCTGCTGCCACGCCTCCTATATCAATATTGGCAGCACCTACCACCGTGCAATAAGATGGCTCGTTAGTAATATAACCTTTCCCCTTAATATATCCCTTACGCATCAGATTGGAAATATGCACAGCCACAGAAGATCTCTTGATTCCTGCCTTGGCTGCCAGCTCTTCCTGCGATATCATCGGATTCTCACTGATCCATTGAAAAATCTGCGCTTCTCTGTTTGTCATGATATACCCTCCCCTTTTTTCACTCAATATAACATCCGTCCTGCTTTGCGTCAATTATTTCTTTTCATCCATATACAAAAGGTCTTCAGTTTGCTATAATGTTGTCATAAGTATTGAAAATCAAACAACGGAGGTTTTACTATATGAGCAAGAAAAAAGTTGTCGTTGCATTAGGTCATGAAGCACTTGGTTCCACCATTGTTGAACAGCTGGATGCCGTGAAAAATACAGCAAAAGCACTGGCAGACCTGGTTGAAGCAGATTACCAGCTTACCATTACCCACAGCAATGGTCCCCAGGTCAGCATGATCCACAAGGCAATGACCGAATTAAGACGTATCTACATTGATTATACACCGGCTCCTATGTGTGTATGCTCTGCCATGAGCCAGGGTTATGTAGGCTATGATATCCAGAATTCCCTGAAATCAGAGCTTCTTAGCCGTGGTATCTCCAAGCCGGTCAGCACCATCCTGACCCAGGTGACGGTTGACCCTTATGATGATGCTTTCTATGAACCCAAGAAAGCCATCGGCAGATACATGTCCAAGGAAGATGCAGACCTTGAAGTGAATAAAGGCAACTATGTTATCCACGAAGCAGAAGGATACCGCAGAGTAGTAGCTGCCCCTAAGCCCATTGATATCGTTGAGATTGAAGCGATTAAGACTCTGGCTGATGCAGATCAGGTTGTCATCGCCTGTGGCGGTGGTGGAATCCCTGTCATCGAACAGCAGCACATCCTCAAGGGTGCTTCGGCAGTCATTGAAAAAGACAGCATTGCAGGTAAATTGGCAAGTGATTTGACTGCTGATGAACTACTGATCCTGACAAGCGTTGACTATGTATATCTGGATTATGGCAAAGACAGCCAGCGTCCTATTACTTCCATGACAGTAGCAGAGGCTTCTGATTACATCAAGGAAGGACAGTTCGGAGAGACTGACATGCTTCCAAAGATCCAGGCTGCTATTTCTTATCTGGAGAAGGTTCCTGGCGGTAAAGTCATTATCACTTCCCTGAACAAGACAGCAGATGCCATCAATGAAAAAGTTGGTACAATCATTACCAAATAATTACAACCTCGAAATAATTACAGGGGGCAGAACCATCATTAAAGTTCTGCTCCCTGTATTATTTTACTCCCTCATCTGTGAAATGACCAGCAGACAGGAACCTATCATAATTCCAAAATCTGACAGATTGAATACAATATTACGCAATCTGGGATTACGCACCTCAAAAGACACATAATCTACCACATACTTACGGAACAGTCTGTCATACGTATTACTGTAGGCTCCTCCCAGTATCAATGACAATCCGGTCTTAAGCATATACCTGCCTCTGGTTCCCAGAGTCCCCACATATACCCCCGTCATGAACACGGTAAAAATCACTGAGAGCACTGCCATTGTCTGTTGTCTGGAAGCACCCAGATTCAGCATGGCACCCTTGTTGTGAAATTTTCTGATTATAATCTTCCCATGCAGGGCAGGTCTTAACTCCCCATCAGGGTGATTTCTCTCTATCGCATACTTGATAAGACTATCTGCCCCACATAACAGGGCAGCTATCGCTGTATAAATGTTCTTCATATCCATCCCATACCTTTTATATATAACTATTCAGAACCACATTCGCAAAACCGCTGCTTCACAGCTCTTTTTTTGCTCATGTGGTTACTTCGCCATATAAATTGTGCCAAATATGTTTGCAAGCAACCATATTCGTCTCAATTTACATGGCTCTGAATAGTTACATTATACAGCGAATTTTCTTATCTGCCAATTACGGAGTTACATTTTGTGTTGTGCCTGCCGTAGTATTTGCAGCGCCTTGTGTCTCACCAGCAGCTTCTGTCATACCTTCTGTCTGGTCTGCCTGCTGGCGAAGCTTCAAAGGAATACTGCGATAGAACTGCTCCATATCTTCATCAATTCTGAAATTCTTGGACTGTAACAGTGCAATATATTCAGACACTACCTGACCTAATCTGCTATCAGGGTTAGCCTCGGCAAACTTCTGGTAATATTCCAGTGAACGCTGATCTACTTCATCTGCATTCTCACCCTGATAATAATTATCTATGCCATTTTCCCTGTCATAGCCTCCTGAAATAGCATTCAGTGCAATCTCTTCATAGAGCTTATATGCAGCCTGTGTTGTAACGTTATCAGGATATTTCTCTAAATGCTGCTCAAAAAGCAATGCTCTCTCCAGCATCTCTGACAAGGTCATACCGATCACCTTACGATTTTCTTCTGTAGACATGACCATAGACGGTGTCTCTGCTTCCAGCTTCATCAGATCCATAAAGGCAATCATATCTTCAGGCATATACTGTCTGCTGTCTTCCAGCTGTGTGAAATCAATATCTCTTACATCATTTCCAAATCCCAGCAATCCACCAAGGTAACGGTTCGTATCTTCATTGGATGCATTGGGCAGATTTGTATTAAGATAATCCATGATTTCCATTGGCTGAGATGCTTCTGAAAGTACTGTATCAAAATCTCTGTTGTCACCTGTCTGTGATTCTTCTGTACTGCTGCTTTCCTCTGCCTGATTCTGTTCTTCTCCGGTAAGAGGATCTTTACCCTCATTGCCTTTCTTTCCACAGGATGCCAGCATAAAGCAGCTCATGACGCATAATACTGTAATAACTACTTTCTTTTTCATATCATTGATTCCTCCCATATGCTATGCGCTTTCGGAATCTTCTTCTAACGAAGCATTCTGGCTATATTTTCAATATACTGCTTCATTTAGAAGACTCTGAGAGTACATATATTCCTTAAATAGTTTTACACATTTTGTCAGTAATATACGTCATGTTATATTTTTTCACATTAAGACCCGGCAAGGAATCGAAATACCCCCTCAATATTGAGCCGCCCATACCCCTCTTATGTCAAGTTAATGTCACAAACTTTTTTGAGCCAAAATCCCGCAAAGGCGCATAACTCCGTTGGAGTTATGGTAAATTAGTGTCAAGTCAGAGTAAATTAATGGTAAATTAGTGTCAAGTGTTTGGTCTTAGATTACTCCCTTTATACATCAGAATATATATCTAATCACGCAAATGCCAAATTCTATATTTTAGATAAACAGCGAGGGATCACCGCTTCATAACTGTATTAATCAGTTATGAAGCGGTGATCCCTACAAGACCTTTAAACAATTTAGCCATTCTAATTGCGCATCAAAGTAACATCTCCCTGTATTAAAGAAATACTTTTTTATTTACGAACACTAATCACAGAATTATCCAAAGCCATACTCCCTTGGAAACTGTAAAGCATTTTAAATTTCACTTTTTCACCTGGTCTATTTTGCGGAAATAGATGTTGTGTATTTACATTAAAATAAACGGGGATACCCTTGCAATCTATCTGTGGTTTTCTGGATTTTAATTTTCCACTATCTACGATTCCCTCTAATATCATAGCTTTTTCTCTGACATTTTCATCTATACATGTCACTACCATTAAATCCTTAAGCTTTGTTCCTTTTCCAGTCAGAACCCTTCTAGGAATAGTATTTCCTTTAAACATAGCGGTTAGCGAATTCATTTTCTTCACAATATCCCGAATATTTACTGAATAGCTACTATGCCCACCCAAAGCCAAGAGTGAATCAATCAAAAAGAGATAATAATATAATTCTAATATATCTGAGTCTCTTTCTATCCATTCTCGAAGTTTATTGTCCTTTTCCATCAAATAATTGTAATCGCCTTCCTGATGTACCATCGTAATCAGTTTAAACCAATCAGCTAAATCAACATATCGGTACTCATAGTCTAAATTTTTTTCCATATAATCTACGCATTGTTCTAATTCTTCTTTTGCAATCCCCTCCTTTTTACAATGAAACGTTGCTTGAACCCACAGGCTTCGATCAATAACCAACTTACTTTTATTTTTCTCTCGCTGAATCTGATACGCCCAATAATTAATAGTTTCTTCTAAATTCAGTAACAGCAGTTCAACCTTGCTTCCAATTTCCAAAAGTTTATCATCCATATTGCCTTTGTCGATGATAAATGCCTCATTAGAGCGAATTGCACGGTACAAAGCCAACGCACGTTCATAATATTTATGATATTCGCTTTTTTCATTTTTAGTAATAATCTTATAGTCAGAGTGTGCGTTCTTTTGCGCCCCAAAATCCACTAACATTATGCAAAGTTCAATATCCGATATATATCCAGCCTGACTTTTATTTTTTCTTGAAAGTTCATAATATTTGGAAGCTTCGTCAGCATATTGCAATATCTCAACTTCTTTGGATTCTTTCTCGCCCTCTGCAGCTTGTTTATATTGAGATATTAAAAATCTTATATGCTGTCTTATTCTTGTCGCCAGAATATGGTATAAAACCTCATCTTCTTTTTCAGCAATTTTAACAGCATTACGTGCATGCTCCATTCCTTTCAATGAATCGCGAGCTATAATCCCATAATATCGACCATAATGCGCTTCAAAATGAGGATTATCAGGATAAGCTTCTGTCAATTTCTCAAATATACGTCCAATCAAGTATACTCTCGTTTGCAAGTTATCAATTTCTTCACGCAAATTATCTACAATAACTCCGAAGTATCGCTTTCCTGCTACTTCTATCAATTCATCCTTATTTTTTGTGATAAAAAGGACGCCTAAAAGATTTATCATATATTCGCTATTTTTTGTCTCTGGCCTTGCACAGAATGCGATCAAATCGCAAATACAATCTACCAAATTACTATAAAATTGTGTGTTGGTATTGCTATTTCTTTTCAATAATTCGTCTATAATTTGTCGCGAAAATTGTGGATGCTTTATCTTTGAAAAAATTCCATTGACTTTTTCTTCAAAAACAAATAATTTATC